>NPIE01004188.1_pt1 | contig 79575 bp, 71 predicted proteins | sample 8637661 | NCBI WGS metagenome assembly NPIE01 (sample SAMN07420842, study PRJNA396082) | bioreactor metagenome | isolation source: sample BA12 brine-fed electro-methanogenic bioreactor BA | place: Japan: Kochi | collected 2016-12-09
GCGTCAGGAAGCTGAAGATCAAAACCCTGTCCCGGGCTGGTTTTTTGCCTTTTCCGTTGACCGTTGACTGTTTACGTCTTTGATCTTCCAGCCTCCCGTCTCCAGTTTCCTGCCCGCCGGTAGGCGGATCTTCGATCTCCTGTGCCCCTATGCTATGATATTCAAAATCATTTTATGGGGTGGTAGCAATGATGTTCAGGGGAAAGATCATCCTGTCGGTTCTGGCTCTGCTGGTGATATTCCAGACCGTGCCGGCGGCCGGGTTCGACCTGAATGCGGTCGATGGACCGAAAACAAAGGACCTGTACATGGTGATCTACCGCGATCCTGATTCCCAGATGCTGGCACTCCAGAAGGGCGAGATCGACGTTCTCGGTGATATTACACGCCCCGTGGATATCGACAGGCTCTCAAATTTTCCGGGGGTTTCCCTATCCATATCCCGCGCCTTTCATCTCTTTTTTATGGGATTCAACCTCCGCCAGGAACCATGGAAGGATGTTGCTCTCCGCCAGGCCATATCGATGTCCATTCCTTCCCGACAGATCGTGAGGGATATTTTTTCCGGCTACAGTGAGCCCGTCTCGACCTACCTTCCTCCTGTTTCTCCCTATTACGAAGAGAGCGTAAAAACCTGGGACCACGACCCGGCAGGGGCAAGGAAACTGCTTGAAGAGGCAGGATGGACCTGGAACCCGGAAGGAACACTGATACCCCCCGAAGGGGGTCTGCCCCTCGAACCGGTGAAACTCCTTTCACCGACGGCCCAGGTCGCCCCGACAAGCGCCGAGGTCGCGGGACGGATCGCGGAAGCCATGAAGAGCCTTGGAGTTCCCGTCTCCCTCGAGCCCCTGGATTTTTCGATGATGATCAAACGCCTTGATTCTCACGATTTCGACCTTTTCGTCATGGCCTGGAGCCTGACCAGGGATCCTGACAGCCTCTTCGCCTTTTTTCACTCTTCGATGGATGTGTCGGGCGGCTACAACATCCAGGGCCTTCATGACGACTCCCTGGACCGCGTCCTGGAGGAGCTTCGCTGGGCTCCGGACCGTGAGACCGCCGAGAAGGCCGCGAGAAGGGCCCAGATAATGCTTTCGGAGATCGCTCCGTGGGTCCCGATCTACTCCCGCTACATGGTCGCCGCCGTCAGGGATGGCTGGAAAGGAGTCGTCGAGACGGACCGGACGACCGCCGACAACATCTGGACCCTCATAAACATGGAGCCTAAAGAGGGAGATCAAAGACCGGTTATGTGGTGCCTTTCGGAAGAACCAAGATCCCTGAACCCTTTCAGCACAAGTTCAGTCTACGACTGGCAGGTGCTGGGGATGGTCTATGATTCGCTTCTTTCAATCGATCCGGAAAACCTCGAGGATATCCCCTGGCTCGCCAGGTCATGGAAGGTGGAGACCATCGGATCGGGGTCGACCGCAAAAACCCGTTTGTCTTTCCTTCTCAGGGAGGGAGTCCGTTGGCATGACGGAGTTTCCTTCACATCCCGCGATGTTAAGGACTCCCTTGAGTTCCTTAGATCCAGGGAGATACCGAGATATTTCGATAATGTCAGGGACATAGAGAGCATCGAAACACCCGATGATCACAGGGTTGTCATTACCATGTCCAATACCTCCTTCTGGCACCTGCACAACATCGGGGGGTCACCCGTTTTCCCGGCCCATATCCTGAAAAACGTCAAAGACTGGGAATCGTGGCAGCCCGCAAGAGAGAAGCACCCCACGGTAAAGGGGCTTACAATGCTTGTGGGCACGGGGCCTTTCATTTTCCGGGAATACAGACCGGGAGAATATGTGCACTTCACCCGTTACGATGATTTCAGGCTTCCCTGGAGAGACTAGAAATTGAAACAATACTGGATCCGCAGGATCGCGGGAGCGATGGCAGTCCTTTTTCTGGTGATAGCGGCAAATTTCTTTCTTTTCCGGGTGATGCCCGGCGATGCCGTAAGCACCATCGTGGATCCGCGCTTTTCCCCAGAGGCAAAGGAAAGGATGAGGGAGATCTTCGGCCTGGATCTCCCCCTCTATCGGCAGTTCTTCGTCTACGTCCGCAGGATGCTCTCCTTCGATTTCGGAATATCGTTCCTCTCCCAGAGGCCCGTATGGGACGAGATAAAAAGCCGGATACCCAACACCATCGCTCTTCTTGGGACATCTCTTCTGCTTTCTTCGGTCATCGGCACGTGGCTCGGCGTCAAGGCCGCAAGGAAGAGAGGGGGGTTCCTCGAGAAGGCGGTCATCCTTTCGGGATCCATCTCCTTTTCTTTCCCCTCCTTCTTTGTCCAGCTGGTGCTGCTGCTCCTTCTGGCATATACCTTTCCTCTCTTTCCCCTGAGGGGCACCGTATCGATCCCGATCCCTTCAGGAACTCTGCCGCGAGTCGTTGATTACATCCGGCACCTGATCCTGCCCGCGGGATCCCTTGTCCTTCTCGGTTTCGGCTCCTGGGCGATCTACGTCAGGAACCTCATGGTCAAGACCCTGGGGGAAGATTTTATTCTTCTTGCCCGGGCAAGGGGCCTGTCGGAAGACCGGATCCTCTGGAACCACGCCTTTCGCTCGACCCTGCCCCCGATACTTACGATATTTCTTCTCGCCCTTCCCGGCATCGTTTCGGGAGCGGTCATCACAGAGACGGTCTTCTCCCTGCACGGCGTCGGGAAGTTCCTTCTTGACTCGATACTGGGGCACGACTACCCCTCGGCAGGCGCTTCCTTTTACATACTGGGACTTCTCACCATAACTTCCAACCTGGCCGCCGATGCCGCCTGCACCCTGGCCGACCCACGGATCAGGGTCGGGAAAAGGGCCGAAAGGTAACCCCATGCAAAGGTGGAGCTTTGTCGCGTTCTTTATGATCGCCGCGGCGGCAATTGCCGGTCCCGCCCTGCTTCAGACAGATCCCCACGCAAGCATCGCGAGCCCCTTTGCCCCTCCGGCCTGGACCGGCGGAGAGGAGGGGCCCGCACTGAATGTCTCTCTTTCTCTGGAGAAAACCCTATTCGAAAAGCACTGGGCCTGGTCTCCGCCGGAAAATGTCTCCCTGAGGGGAACCCTTTTCTTTGAGAAAGAAGAGTCCCGGGCTTCGCTGGTCTGGACCCTCCCGGGGGGTGAAAGTTTCATCCTGGCGGATTTTGACGGGAAGGGCGAATGGGTGATCGATATCGATGCCAGGGACGTATCTTTCAAGACTTCCCTGGGGATTCCCCCTTTCGGGAGCGCCACATCGATCCTTTTCCCCCGTAACGGATCAATAAGGATCGAAATTGAGGGAACCCCTCCTTCGGCCGGAGAGCTGGAGATAAAGATCCCCGGGGGAAAATGGGGCCTGATGGGGACCGACCAGCGCGGAAGGGACGTAATGTCCCTTTTCACGGAAGGAATAAGAGTGTCCCTGATCGTAGGAATAGCCGCCACCCTGATATCCTCTGCCCTGGGGCTTCTTATCGGTCTTTTCAGCGGCTACCTGGGAGGAAAGATCGATGCCCTGATCATGAGATGTGTCGATGTTCTCCTTTCGATACCGGTGCTGCCCATACTTATGGTCATCGTGGGCATCTGGGGAAAGGGGCTCTGGCAGCTGATCCTTATACTTGGGCTCTTCTCGTGGATGGGAACTGCCAGGACCGTGAGGTCTCTGGCGTTGACTCTCAGGGAATCCTGTTACGTGGAGAATCTCCGTTCCATAGGGGCAAGTCCCTGGTACATTCTGTGGAGACACCTGGTTCCAGAGGCTCTTCCGGTTCTTCTCGCTGCGGTGACCCTGGGAGTGCCCGGGGCAATTCTCGCGGAAGCGGGCCTTTCCTTCCTGGGGCTTTCGGACCCGAGGGTTATCTCCTGGGGGAGAATGCTCCACGAGGCCCACGGTTTCGGAGCCTTCACGGCAGGCGCATGGTGGCTTGTCCTTCCTCCCGGCATCGGAATATCGCTGATCTGCCTCGTGTTCCTTAACATGGGACGAGCCCTTGAGGAGATGGCCGACCCCCGGCTTGTCAGGGGGAACAGAAGATGATCCGCCTTCGTGACCTTTCGATCACTTATGACACAAAAGCCCGCAAGGTCCACGCCGTAAGGGAAGTCTCCCTGGATATACCACCCTCGGCAGTGACTGCCATTGTGGGAGAATCGGGCGGCGGGAAGAGCAGCCTGATCTATTCGATACTGGGCCTCCTTCCACCGGAGGCCAGGGCCAGTGGAAATATTTTTTTCGAGGGCCTCGATATTCTTGCGGCCCCCGAGGAGGCAAAGAGGAATATCCGGGGGAAAAGGGTGGCTCTCGTAACCCAGGGAGCCATGAACTCCCTCACGCCCGTTATTTCCGTGGGAGAACAGATCGCCGAGACCCTGCGGACAAGGCTTGGGACACCCAAAAGAGAAGCCGCAGCAAAATCCTCGGAGCTCCTGGAAACGGTAGGTCTTGGCTCCGGCTATGGGGCCAGGTTTCCCCACGAACTGTCGGGAGGGGAGAAACAGCGGGTCGTAATAGCCCTTGCTGTCTCCTGCTCACCGGTCTATCTGCTGGCGGACGAACCGACAAGCGCACTGGACGTTATAACCCAGGCGGAGATCCTGATGATGATGACCGGAATGGTCCGGGAGACAGGGATGGGACTCCTTCTGGTAACCCATGATCTGCCCCTCGCCTCATCGGTATCGGACAGCATAAACGTGATGCACCGGGGAAAGATCGTAGAGTCCGGTCCGGCTGAAAAAATTATGTCTTCACCATCCCACCCCCACACGAGGGACCTGGTCTCCGCGGCAGGCTTTGTGTCAGGAGGGCCATTCCAATGAGACCGCCGCTGCTGGAAGCAGAAAAACTCTCCGTAAGTTTCGGTTCTTCAAAGAATCCGGTCCTGGCCCTTGCTGAAGCGGACCTGATGATATGTCAGGGGGAAAGCCTTGCGATAGTCGGTGAATCCGGAAGCGGAAAGACCACCCTGCTGAGGGCCTGTCTTGGACTGACCGCCACATCGGGGGGATCGGTCACACTTTTCGGCAAAGACCTTTCCCTATGCAGCCGTGCGGAACTGGTAACCCTTCGAAGGAGATGCGGCTACGTCCCCCAGGATCCCTTTGGTTGCGTCCCACCCACCCTTTGCGCCATCGACGCCGTAACAGAGCCGATGCTTATAGGCGAATCACCAGGCAAAAAAGCGGCATTCGAAAGAGCAGGGGAGCTTCTTCTGGAATGCGGACTCCTGGACAGGAATATCTGGAAGGAGCGGGTCAGATTCTCCCTTTCCGGAGGCCAGAGACAGCGCGTGAGCATCGCGAGGGCTCTCGCCCTGGACCCGGAACTTCTCCTGGCGGATGAACCCGCGAGCATGCAGGACGCCGCCACCCGTAAGGGGATCATGGAGATCCTTCGCAAGCGTTGCGAAAAGGGCATGGGTCTTGTAATGGCGACCCATGATCTTCTTCTCGCGTCGGTTTCCGCATCCCGTGTAATGGTCCTTTTCAGGGGGCACGTCGTGGAGACAGGTCCATCGCTGGACATTCTCTCCTCCCCCGTTCACCCATACACGAGAGCCCTTGCGGCGGCCCTTCCGGGAATGGGGCGCACACCCCGGATCCTTGTTCGCGGCACAGGATCCCAGTCAGTGGAAGGGGGCTGCGTTTTTTGGGAAAGGTGCCCTCGAAGGACCGCAAAATGCTCCACTCCTCCCTCCCTGGAAAAGATCGAGGGGAAAAGAACCGTCGCATGCTGGAACCCGGGTGGTTAAAAATTATGTTAGTGGTATCATTTTCGGTTGTTGGACTGTAGCAAGGCAATTCGCGCCGGGGGGCTGAATAAAAGTGAACGTAAGAGAACTTCAGAAGATTATTGAGTGGTTCATGGATTACCCCGAGAAGTTTCGGGACAGCGAAGGGAACCTCCACCGGATGTACGAACTGAAAAGAGATCACAGTCAGCGGGTCGCCGGGCACTGCCGGTTCATAGCCTTTGAGATAGGCTGGACCCCCGGAGAGGTCAACATGGCCGAAGCCATAGGTTGGCTCCATGATGTGGGGCGATTCCCCCAGTGGAAGGAATTCGGTACATTCTACGACCCGGCCTCCATAGATCACGGCGCGAAGGGACGGGAAGTACTGGAAAAGGAGGAGATCCTTTCCTGTCTTCCTCCGGAGGAGAGAACCGCTATCCTGGATTCGGTGATACTTCACAACAGGAGAGAAATACCCGAGGATACGGCTCCCTCCAGCATGCCCTTCGCCAGAATGATCCGTGACGCGGACAAACTCGACATTTTCGACCTGGTTTACGGACACCTCTCTGCCGGTACCATACGTAAACTCATTCCGGGCATCTCCGGCGAGAAAGCGGCCTCCCCTGCAATTATCGAGGAGATAACCAGGGATGGCAGGGCCTCATACCAGAATGTAAGGACGATACCGGATTTTATCCTGACCCAGGTATCATGGGTTTCGAATATAAACTACGTTCCCACATTCAGGTGCATTGCCGAACACGGGCTGATAGAAAGACTCCGGCGTTTTCTCCCCGCCCACCACCCCGGCATAGAGGGGATAATGGAATCGGCGATCAGAAAGGTAGCCCGGGGGTGCGCGGGCTAGGCTCCTCCATCATCTTCAGAAAAAGGCCCGCAAGACGGGGATCGAACTGGCTTCCCGTTTTTTCTTCTATCTCTTCCAGGGCCTCCCTCCTCGACAGTGCCGGAGCATAGGAACGCCAGCCGGTCATTGCCTCGTATGCGCACAGGAGGTGCATTATCCTTCCGGCAAGAGGTATAGATTCCCCCGCAAGACCACGGGGATAACCGCTGCCATCGAACTTTTCCTGATGTGAGAGAATACCCTCCGCCACGTGAGTTATCTGTGGAATTGCCCTTGCAATATGGTAACCCCTCTCGGGATGTTTACGGATCATCTCCATCTCATCAGGTCCCAGTGGTCCCTCTCTGAAAAGGATATCAGCCGGAACGGAGATTAGCCCTACATCGTGGAAACGGGCAAGAAGCCTTAGTCTGTCTATCTCGTCCTTTCGCAAGGACATGAACTCTCCAAAAAGGGAGGCAATATTTGCCAGTCTGTCAATATGACTTTTCCTTCTGTGGTCCCCCTCCAGGAAAGTTTCAACCCTTTCGAATATTGTCTGCCGTGACCTCTCGCTCTTCATAAGCTTGTCAAGGTACATCTCTTCGTCAGCCTTCCGAATGACCTGAACAAAATCCTCAGTCACGTCAGTCTTTGCCGCCAAACCCAGGGCTATGCTCAGGGGGATAAAGTTCTCTCCCCATTTACTGCTGCATCCCTCCCTTATGCGGTCGCAAATTTTTCCTGCATCCTGCATAGATGTCCCTGGCAGAAGTATCAGGAACTCATCCCCTCCGCACCTTGCCACGATATCTTCCTGTCGGCAGCATGACCTGAGCAGGTTGCCCGTTTTTATTATCAGTTTGTCTCCCTCAACGTGTCCAAAAGCGTCATTTACTAGTTTCAGATTGTCAAGGTCTGCCATGATCACGCTGATCGGCAATTGCCTGGCTGTGTCAAGACGCTGAATCTCCTCCTCGATAAAAGCCTGGTTGAACAGGCCAGTAAGGCTGTCATGATAACTGGTAAATCGGGCATGCTCCTCGAATATTTTGCGCTCTGTAATATCCTGGTAGATGGCGTAGACAACTCTTTCACCCCCGAAACCGGGGAATGAAACGGCGATTATCTGGACATCGATACATGTCCGATCCTTCCTGCATCTTACTCTCTCCACCCGGACACTGCCCCCTCCGGCTGCCTGGTCAGTCAACTGGGCGGCGTCATCCCCGGATTCTTCCGGGGCTATAAGAACATCAAGGTATTCCCCCCTGCACTCACTGTCGCTATAGCCGAAAAGATCTTCGAAAGATGAGTTGACCCTCTGTATGATTCCTTTGGCATCGACAAGGGCTATGGCCATAGGGCTGTTCACGAAAAGATTCTCGAAGTAACTCCTTTCGGTGGCCAGGACCTCCTCGGACCTTTTCCTTTCAGAAATGTCCCTGTAAACAGCCATATATTCATTATTATCGTCAGGAGAAATAGCCGCGGACCGGACCGCTACAAAAATATCCCTCCCGTCTTTTCTTGTCCTGACAGATTCATGATCCACGCATTTCCTGGTCTTCAGTTCTTCAATATTTCTTTTAACCTGGTCAATTTTTCCTCCGGATCCAACGGCCGCGGCCAGGGAGGATCCCACTCCTTCACCTGACCCAAGACCGAACAGATCCTCAAAGGCAGGATTGCAGCGGATTATCGTTCCCTCCCCATCAAATACAGCGATACCATCTGGGGAATCAAGCATTATTCTTTCGAAATGTGCCCTTTCGCGACGGAGATCATTCTCGATCTCTTTTGTTTCTGAAATATCCTCGTAAAGGGCATAAACTGCTGATATCTTTCCCCCTTGAACTATGGGAACCCCCCTTATTATGACGGGGAAGCGGGAACCATCCTTACGCATCCTTTCGGTCTCAAGGGCCAGTTCCCTGCCGCTTATGACATCCGTCGATAATTTGGCCGCAGAGCAGGCCAGATCCGGTTCGAAAGCCACCAGGTCATCAAGTCGAGCTCCTGTCACTTCCTCTATGGAGTAACCGAACATCTTGCAGAACCTGGCGTTGGCCCTTTCGACCCTGCCATCGACCCCCTGGATCACGATCCCTACGGGAGACTCCTCGAACAGGGTCTCGTAGAATTCTTTTCCCTGGAATGAGATATCAGCTTTTTTCATTGGGAAATCTCCCTTCGATGAATGAAAGAAGCGGCAGCCCGAGGCCGAAGCATGCCACCGCCTGACCCAACCCTACGTATATCATGGTGGGGATAAGGGGCAACTCCAGAAGCACGGATAGGTAGGCTCCCACCACAACCATGTTGACCACGATCGGGGGGATCGGCGCCATTCGCCTGGTCGGCATTCTGGAGGTAAGAAAGGCCGCTGCAAGGGTGGCAGCGCTTCCGAAAATCACATCGATAACTCCGAAACCACCCATCAGATTGGCGATAAGACAGCCCACGAAGAGTCCCGGGATAGCCTCTATCCAGATCCAGGGAAGGACGGTAAGTGCTTCCGACACCCTCACCTGGACCGGCCCGAAAGAGACCGGTGCGAAGATCATCGTTACCGCAGCATATACACCCGCGATCAGGGCTCCTCTCACAAGGATCACAGTAGGATTTCTTTTCATTTGACTCTCCTGTTTGGTTCCTTTTTTTCGGAAATATTGTTATAAACACTCAATGAATATCTGTTAGTATAAGATTAAAGACGTGACGAAACAAGTAGCCCTCTATTCGGTTTCTCCGAAAGCCTTTACTGCCTCCCTCAGCAGTTCTGGAAACACCTCAAGTGAATAGGATAGACAAAGCCTCTCCGTCGGTTTGTGAGGATCCTTGCCAGAGGGACCCAGGTTAAGAACGGGCACCTCAAGGCCCATCATCTCCTTCAGGGCTATCCTGTAGATGCTTCCCCATCCCGGGGTATTCGCGGCCATGCAGAACATATCAAAGGCACTTCCCTGGAACCCCAGATAACTCAGATCACAAATTCCCTGAAAAAACTCCCTGATCGACATGGCAACCCCGTGATCTTTCCTGGCGATCTCGACAACCCTTTGTGCGACTTTTCTCGCTCTCAGGTCACCGGCCGATTCACCTGCATTTTCCCTGTGAGGGTAATAGGGCGGCAGAAATCCGGTGATTATCATCGGAGCGGGATGACCTGTCCAGGCAAGCATCTCCGTGATCAAAGCAAGAGACCTCAACCTGTCATCCATCAAGGGATCCATGGCTTCAACTGTCTTTCGGATCCTCTCTTTGATATCCTCACCTAGAGACTCCATTGTCGAGGAAGCAAATTCACCGAAGGTAACCACAGCGGGAGTAATTACCGGGCTCTTTCTGCCAAGTTCCGCTGCCGACTCTTCTACCTGTTCGATGGCGTTCCTGAAAGCTTTTTCGGCAATGGCCTTCATCTCCTTTATCACATCCGAGGGAGTTCTTCTTAAAGTCATCATGTTGAAGAAAAGAGCTGCCCTGTCCGGAAGTGTGACGGAATACCCGTTTCTAAGGTCCCTCATGAAAAGGCAGGAAGGCGGCGGGGCCGTCTCCTCCCTGGCACTGTCCGTCAGGGCGGGGTTCCCCTCGACAAGAAGCGAACAGTGAGAGGCAAGGAGAGAGGCATTGAAACCGTCGAAATATTGCCCGACGTGACTTCCCGCACCGACACAATAGAAAAAAGGCATCAGTTTGCCGACGGATCCCAGGGAAATTACTTCATCTTCAGAATCCGGTGCGCCAGCGCTGGAGGGCTCCGTCATGATGGCGCCCAGGTAACACAATTCCCTGCTTTTCTGCATTCTGGCAAGGATCGGCACGGCAGCCCTCATTCCGGCCGAACCCACCTCCTCGTCGGGAACGGCAACAAAGAGCAGGTTGGCTCTTAAAAGATCTCCGGCCGAGGCTTCGGCAAGGAGGGCCATCGACGCCGCCAGACCACTCTTCATATCCATAACCCCACGACCGAAGAGGTAGTCCCCGGATTCAAGATCTTCTCCAGCCTCACCTTCAAGTCCTTTTTCCGCGAGGGCCGCCGTATATTCCAGAGGAGAAAATGCAAGACCTTCAAGGGAACCGAAATCGCCGGTGTCGACGACATCATAATGACCGGTAAGGATAACGGTATTCGGTGTGGACGGATTTGCCTCGACAAGGGCCAGAACAACGCCCCTGCCTGTTGGGTCATCGAGGACGGCATCAAAGATAAGGTTCTCGGGATGCTGCCTGAAATATTCCAGTTCCGAAAGCCTTGACATAATATGCCTGCCCATTTCAACCTCGGCCTGTGAACAGGAGATACTGGGAACCGATACAAGGTCCACAAGAAGTTCAAGGATCCCCTGTCTGCTGTTTTCGATCACTAGGAGTCACTCCCTTGCAAGTCAGGATCAGTCTAAAACAGACGATGAATAATCATACCGCATATTTATGCATGCAATGATACAATGACGGTCGAAGCAATATATACATAGAAAAGGAGCTATTTAAATGAATTTCCGCATCAGACGCCCCTCCTTCAACCCAAGGTTGGCGGTTCTCACGGCAACACATTTCCTGAACGACATTCACTCCTCCTTCCTGCCGACATTCATGCCTCTTATTGTCGAACGGCTCGGAATATCCTACGCCCAGGCGGGGCTTCTGAAGTCCCTTTCGGGGATCATACACATGGTTGTGCAGCCCCTGGCAGGATATGTTTCGGATATTTTTTCCAGGCCTTACGCCATAATCGCCGGCCCCATAATAACTGCCATTGGAGCCTCTCTCTTCCCCATGGCTCCAAGCTATGGCCTGGCCCTTGTTTTCGTGGGCCTGTGGGGCTTCGGAAGCGCGATCTTCCACCCCCTTGGCTACGGAAGTGTCGGCTATGTGGGAGACCCTGGCAAACTGGCATTCTTCATCGCCGTATTCTCGGTGGGCGGGATCCTGGGCGCCACTTTAAGCCCTCTTTACGCTATAGCCCTTGCCAAAACCGTGGGGACAGGACCATTACTGCTTGCGGCGACCCTTGTCCCTGTATCAGCCGGCGCTTTTCTGGTAATGCGTTACGTACCCACACTGAAAGCTGAGGGAGCATCAGAAAAACCCTCTCCTTTGGGTTTCGCCAGGTCATTCGGGAAAACTTTCCATGTGATCTTTCCGTTATGGATCATCTGCGTCTGCCGAGATACGGCCGTGGAAGGAATACGCTTCTTTCTGCCTCTTCTGATAGCGTCGAGGGGGGGAAACATCGTCAATATCGGGACGGTGCTCTTCTGGATAAGCGCGACAGGAGCAATATCTCCCATGATAGGAGGGCGTCTCGCGGACCGCTTCGGAACAAGAAAGGTTATTGAGTTCACTATGGCTTTAGCCCCGTTGTTTCTTGTCCCTGCGGCAATGATGAACGGAATACCCTCGATAGCGCTCTACATGGCGGGTAACGCCCTTCTCCAGGGAATTCTTCCCGTTACCAGCGCCGCATCTCAGGAGATGGCTCCGGGGGCGAGGAGTACTGCCGCTTCAATGGTGACAGGACTCTCTTTTGGACTAGCGGGGCTTCTGACCGCTCCCATCGGAGCTATGGCTGACTCTTTCGGGCTGACATGGGTTCTTGTCTCCTTGGGTGTTCTTCCACTGCTCCCGATGCCGGTCTTCTGGAAATGGTGGAAAGAAAAAGAAGGGGATCAGGAATAGCGGAAAAGCAAGGAGACAAGAGACTGGAAACCCTAAATGCGTAAACGGTCAACGGTAAACGGTCAACGGAAAAGGGCGGGCCCTGAGGGGGGTCTTTACCGAAGGCTCAGGAGCCTGTGAGTTTCGCAGCCGTCGCGGAGGGGCAGGGAAAGCATACCTGCCGTGGCCTTTTCACGGCACTGTGCGATCGCCCCGCAGCAGGCGAAGAAACGAACGCTTTCAGGCGAGTTGCCTTTCGGGAAAGACCTCCCGACGGGCAGCAGGGGCAAAACGTCAACGGTGAACGGAAAAGCAAGACAAAAGTTGACTGGGGAAAGGATAAAGGAAATCAAAAGATGAAAAGCCAGGATTAAAACTCAGGGTAGCATTTTACCGTGACGCTATGTTATACTCCCTCAGGATGGTTTTTCTGAAGGAGGCGTGGGCAAGTTGCTGAAACTCGAGGTCGAACACTACCTGGAACTCGCGGAAAGGGTCAGAGAAAGGGCTGCCCAACTTTGCTGTTTATATCTCAAGGTCCATTTCGACTGCGAGAACTGCAGCGTATTTGTTACGAACGTGGAGACCGGCAAAAGCGGAAGGTTCCGCATTATGTTCACCGAGTCAGATATGGAGGATATTCTCAACCTCCCCGCAGAATATTTCTGGCTTACTGACGACGAGGTCTCCGTAAGAATGACCATAGACAGGGACATAAGGGAAGGCGAACTCGAGGAACGGAGAAAATCACGGGCCTGATAATGGGGAAATCTGTTCAGTTACTTTTTTGACACCACGACCTTGTTCCTGCCGGTATCCTTTGCAAGATACAGGGCCTCGTCAGCTCTTTTGACGAGGCTCTCCCAATGCTTGCAACTCTTTCTCTCGGCCACACCAAAACTGGCAGTCACTCTGATCCCGGGATCAAGCATTATTGCCCTTTCAACTTCCGCACGGATCCTTTCGGCAATTTTCTCCGCCTCTTCAAGACCGGTCCTCGGCATTACTACAAGAAACTCTTCCCCTCCGTAACGTCCGGCCATATCGCTGCCTCTTGTCTGTCCTGAAAGGATCTTCCCGAAGGAGGCCAGCACAACATCACCGGCGTGGTGACCGTGTGTGTCGTTCACCTTCTTGAAATGATCGATATCAGCCATTATCAACGAGAAGGGTTGTTCTTTCTCCAGCAAAAACCTCTCTACAATAAACCGCTCCAGAGCCCTTCTGTTAGGGATTCCGGTGAGGGCATCGGTATTCAGAAGGCGACCGATAGTTTCGTTGGCCTTTTCGAGTTCGGCGTTCTTTCGTGAAAGTTCTCTCCAGAGGTTAGCGAGCTCATTGTTCAGTTCCGTCATCCTGACAATGATCTCGCTGTCGGACATTCTCCTCGGCTCGGCAATAAAAACTATATCCTTGTCGCACCTGGAAAAGAAACAAGCCATGGTCTGGACAGCGGAAGATCCGACGCTGAAATTCAAAGTCTCCTTTCTGAAAAGAGATCCTTTCGGGTTTTGCCTTCCTCCCGAAAGAGCCTTGAGTATCTCCCTGGCCCGGTCCCGGTTCTCGGGAATAAGGAAGTCGAAAAGAGTCCTCTCGCCCGCTCCAGTGACGGGAATGCCAAAAAGCCTCTCCATTCCACCTTTGGAACCCAGAATATTTCCGTCCAGGTCAAGAGAAAAAACAGCCAACCGGCTTTCTGTCTCCAGGAATTTTACAAGGACGCTATGGGATGGAAGATTGCAGGACTCAGACACTTTTCCTTCTGTCCCCCCCGCTTCGCCATTCCTCTGCCAGTTTGACGGCTTCGGCAGCGTCCCGGGCATAACCGTCTGCTCCAAGCTTTCTCCAGAGATCCGGAGAGCCGGAGAAAGCAAGACCTCCCGTCATTACCTTCACGCTACTGGTTTGCGGATCGCATTTGAGCATTTTGATTATCCGGCCGGCCCCCTCCAGAGTGAAAGGCAATGCGGCGGAGAGAGCGACAAAGAACGGCCCCTTCTCTCGCACGAATGAGACCACGCTCGCAGGTTCGGCATTGCTTCCGAGGTAATGGACATCCCATCCGTCCTCTTCCAGAAGGTCGGCCACCATCCGGGCCCCTATCTCGTGATGCTCGTTCGGGGCCGCAGTCACAACGCATCGGCCCTTGGTCTTCTCCGACAGGGCCACTCCCGTGTAAAGAGAAGCCATAACTCTCCCTGCGACGGCGGAGGCCAGGTGCTCCTCGGAAACAGAAATGTCTCCCCTCTCCCACATACGGCCAATCTCATACATCCCTGGCTGCATGACCTGAAGGTAGAAAGATGCGAGATCCTGCCCGCCTTTTACGGCTTCATTGGCAATGGAGATGCATAAACCATGCTCCCCGGCGAGAAGAGCATTTGTGAAGCTGGTCCTGACCTGTTCCCATGCAGGATCGAGAGAAACAGGAAGATCGTCCAGATTGTCTTTCATGGCAAGTATCTTTTCATGGTTTTCCAGAAGCCAGTCATAAACATGGACAATAGCCGAAGCGGAGGATGCTGAGAGCTCTTCCCTCACCGCCTCCCTGAAAACACTGAAAAGGACCGGGAAGTAATCAGGAGAGAAACCATGGTAGATGTAGGAGCGATAGACCCAGGGAGCCGTCATGGCCAGGATGTCCAGGGAACCCAGGCCGAAGGTCACGGCCATAGTGTTGGCGTGGTTGACGTGGTTTTCTCTGACAATGCTCACCGGATTCCCTCCAGTGAGTATCGTAAGGTCCTCCCTGGCCTCCATGGCCGAATTAACCATTGCTATTACAGACTGTCTTGAATCCGCAAAATCCTTGGCAGCATCCCCTGGTATTGCCGGCAGTCTTTCGATGGACTGAACAAGCGAAACCGACATACTGCTCCCCCCTTGAGTACAGGACTTTGAGGATCAGTCAGAGTACGGAATGAAGATGAACCTTGTGACTTTTTCCTTGCTGTCGAACCTTATATTGACGCTATCGAATCCGTCCGCATCCTCGAAAACAAGATCATTCTCCCATGGTGTTCCGCAACCCAGCAGCGCCTGGACTTCTTTCCTGACGGTTCCAACTCCGAGCCCGCTGAATTTCAACTCGGGATCACTTACCTCTATTTTCATGAGGATAACCGTGCCGGGAGTCTGGGAGGGACGGTAAAAGAGGAAGGAAATATCTTCGTACCGATATTCGACCTTCTTGTCGACAACGTCTGGCCAGTGAGGATTTTTGATATCAGAGATGATGGTTGAGAGAGGTTCACCATGGATCTGCCTCATCTCTGATTCGCTTCTGCCCAGGCTGTCTATAGAATCGGAACTGAAAGTATCCGAAGGGGAAGCCCACGAAGACCCGTAAAACAATCCCACCACCGGAAGTACGAGAATACTGGTCACGACCAGGAACTTCTTCATCGGAGAATCTCCTTTCCTTCGCGGAGCATTTGTTTAATAATAGCATGGACGAAGGTGTCACATAACATCGATCGGGGGCCGAATTGAAAAAAGCAAACCAGGTAATTCTCCTCCTGATAGGATTTTTCTGTCTGTCTCTCCAGACCGCATCAGCAAATGGGCGATCCGGAATAGGACTTGACCCGGAGGTTGACCAGACTGGCCTGAAGGTGATCTCCGTGGAAGAGGAGAGCCCTTTTTTCACAGCAGGTCTCCGTCCGGGGGACAAGATCCTTGAGGTTGACTTCAAATCTATCTCAGAGATACCGATCGCGCGCGCAGTAGAGGAAGTGGAAGCAGCCTCGTTGCCTGGAAGATCTGCCATTCTTACTCTTGAAGGAACTGATGGAGAAAGGATCGTCAGGGTGTGCGCTCCCCCGTCCGACCCCCGGACCAGATCTTTTCTGGCTGCAGAAAATGACATTCTCGATGCCTGGGCAATATCTTCCGAAGGATGGGATCTCTTCATAGAGGCGGCATGCGGGTTCGCCCTCGGGCAGATTGGCCGGCAGCATTTTTTCAGGGAATTACGTTCTTCAAGAAAGTTTTTCTCCGATAGCAGGAACAGGCTCCTGGCGATCAGTATCCCGACGACACTGCCCCCTGCCGTGAGAGAAGAGCTTACACTGTCTAAATCCAGGCTCGCTGATGCCAATACCCTGATGTTTTTCGCGGCAAGGATCCTCTACAGATCAATGCTTTCAGGAGAGGCCGTAAGGACAGAAGGAGAAACGCGACCCCAGGAATTCCTTGCGGCATGGCTGGTCCAGAACATAAAGTCCCGGCTTGTGTCGGAAACAGGGGTTCCCGGTCTGGAAAGGGCCTGGAGTTATCTTCGAACCCTTTACCTTCAGGCAAGCGCGCCCCCTGAAGAGGGAGAACCCCTGCCGGAAAAACTGGCGAAAGAGGCAGACATGGCTTTATCCGAGGCAAGAGACCGGATCGAGAGGATCTCGGACCTCGGGATTCTCGCGGAAGAAACACTTTCCTATACGGCCGCCACGGAACACGCCGCCGCCGTTCTTCTGGGGAAAATGCTTCTCCGCTACTCCGAGATCGAAAGGAAGGCAAACATTGCTTCAGGCCAGGGTTTCGGACATCTCCTCAGGGCAAGGACAATGATATTATCCCGGTAAAGGACCTTTTTTAGAACTGGAAAGAGGTTTCCAGAGGAAAAAATATACCGCTGGAGCGGCAAAAAAGAGAGTTCCCGGGATAACCCTGAAAGCTCCGGCCACACCCAGAACCGAAGAAGCGTAACCCATTACTACAGGAGTTATGAAAAAACACCCGTCCAGGATCAGCCAAACCATCGCTGTGGCCTTTGGGCAAAGTTCGGGGGGAGCCACATCCCCTATCATCGCGAGTGACAGAGGAAACCCTACCCCCACTCCCATCCCGTAGATAAACCCCCATAAAGAGAAGGCAACGTTTGACGAAGAGAAAGCGGTCCCGAAAAGCGAGAAGGAAGTAACTGCTATAACAATTGCAAACATCCTGTCTTTGGGAAATTTATCCATGTAACGGAAACCCAGGAGCCGGATCAGGATAGCTCCGACTGCAAAGGAAGACATGAACCAGGAAGATAGCAGACCGCTGCTCATTGAAAGAGTCGAAATGGATATTATTGCGGCATCGGTCATGCCGTAAACAAAAACAGAGACGAAAAGCGCCCGGGCTCCCGGTATGGCAAACAGCTGGGTGTAAGTCCCCCACCGGCTGCCGGATCCCATTCTGCTTCTGTCGATATTTCCGAAGGTCATCCCGACGGCGGCGCAAGTTGCGGCAACAATGGGCCCCACCCATATATAAAACCCGAAAAAACCATTTTGGAGGAGCCATTCAACCAGGGGGATCACAAGAAGGAAGGGAGCCATGGCGCCTATCGTTATAAGAGAGAAGGCAGCTCCCCTCACATCGTCAGGTATGGACATGGTCTGGTAGGATGTCAGGGAAACCAGAAAAAGGCCAAAGCCAAAACCCATTATGATCCGTGAAAGGACAAGGAACAGCATCGATGTCCCGGAAAGGGCAAGGCCCGCGCTTCCCGCGAGACAGCACAATGCGGCCCCTGTAAGGGTAATCCTGAAAGGAAATCTCTCTATGAGAAGAGCCATCAAAGGCCTGGGCAAGGTCGACGCGGCATAGTAGGTTCCCAGGACCCATCCTATGGTGGAAGGTGAAGTTAGCCCCGCGTTATCCAGGTAGATCGGAAGCAGGAAATAAACATAGCTGAAGCTCATTATCGCAAAACTGCTACCTGCCATTCTCGGAAGGAGTCTGCGTACCCTTTGCATTTTCAGTCTTCCTCCTCTTGAGCGGGGCCTCCACTATCGGTCATTCCCGGCAGGTGAAAGCTTTTCCTGATAAAAGTGTCGCACTCTGCCAGGATCACTCCCGCAACAATGATGCCACCTCCCAGGAGCACCTGGCTGTTAAGAATTTCCTGCCCTATGAATACCGCAATAAGGTACCCGAAGGGGCCTTCGAGAGAGAGCAGGATCGCAGCGTGGATCTCGGGACTGTATCTCTGGGCCATGGTCTGGACAAGAAAGGGGATCACTGTAACAAAAACGGCCACGTATAGAACCCCCCAGAGGGCCCTGGGGTCCACTGCTGTAAAGTCGGGGAAGGGTTCAAAGATCAGGGCGGAAAAGAGCAGGACAAGCGTCGCCGAGACGAGTTGAACCACAGTCAGCGCTATCGGATCCATTCTACGGCTCAGGTTTCCTACGGAAAGGACGTGAAGTGCTATCCCGAAAGCCAGCACCAAAGAGAATAAATCACCAAGATTGAATCTCATACCCGGAGTAAAAGCCATTACAAGAAGCCCCGCTGTGGTAAGAAAGGCTCCCACTGTTGCAATAATGGAAGGCAACTTCCTGTAGAAAAGAGCGAAGAGAAAAGGAACCATCACGACATTGGACGCGGCAATGAAAGACTGTTTGCCAGGGGACGTAAAAACCAGGCCCATAATATGAAACACAAAGGTTACCGAGAGAAGTAGCCCAAGCATCACACCTAGAAAGATATCTCTCCTTCCAAGATATTTGAGACGACTCCTGAAAACAGCCAGCAACATAAGTGAACTCAGCACAAAACGCGCCGTCAGAAGCCACAGGGGAGAGATGTAACCCAGGAGCCAGTTGGTGACACCGAAACCGGATCCCCAGAAAATAGCAATAGTGAACATTGCCCCATCTGCAAACATTACCTTCTTTCTGTCTTCCAAAAAACACACCAGCCTTTCATTGCCTGTTCCCCGATAAGAAAGCATATCACGACAAACCCCGGTTGTGTACAAAAATTCGTGTATGGTATCATTTTCTGACGGAATCCATGTCTGCTATTCTTACGGAGGTGGAACAATGCGCCTGAGAAACGTAATAGCGGCGGCTCTTGCCGTTATTGTACTGTTTGCGGGAACCTGCCTGGCTGAAAGCGCCAATCACTTCAACGGCTGCATCGAAGGGGATTCTTCCGGAACTATTCTTTTCCGGGCTTTTGCAGAAGGTCTGAAGCCTGAAAGCATGGAAATGATCCTCGACGAGGAACCCGATGACTCGGGACGGGTCCGGCACATGTATCTGGATCTTTATGGATGCGACCTCGGAGGGGTCCGGATAGACCGCCTGGAGATCGAGGCAGTGGATGTCCAGTTCACTCCAACATGCGAATGGAAAGAATCGGGCCCCGATATTGAGAACATGCTCGCCGTCTACGCCCAGGCCATCATAATGGAAAAAGATGTCAACGAGGCGATATCAGACGAGGCCTTTGGTGACGGAGACGAGCACTGGCACGATGTTGCACTGGACTTCCGGGAAAACGGAGTATACGTCAAGGGTTACTATCTTGCCAATTTCATCTTTCGCCTGGACATCCTGATCGAACTCGAAGGACATTTCGGCATAGTCGGCGGGAAGCAGGTCTGGCTCGAGGATTACACCATGAGGGTCAACAGGGTGGATCTGCCCGATTATATTACAGAGAGAGCCATAGGGAAGATCCAGCCCATAATAGATCTCGAAGATTTCGTCTTCCCACTGACACTGAGGGAAGTTGTTCAGGAAGAGGACAGAGTAACCCTCCGAAGCAGAGTGCTTCCCCGGAGGATCGAAGGAATCCTTTACAAATACCAGGCAGATCCCGCTGACAAGTAATAGGACCGGCGGTTCATCCCCGTGGCGGCCGGGAACGATCGGCCGCCACGTTCTGGCATCCCGTCTCGGGAACCGCAAAAGAAAGAATAAACCCTGCCGCGGCCCCGGCGAAGCAGAGAAACAGAGCCCACCTGTACTGCGCTATCGGCGAACAGGACGAGAAGAAGTCTATGACGGCTCCCATGGCGGGCGGGTAGGCAGCGATACCTACGAAAACCCCCATATTCAGGACCGAAAGAGCCACCCCTGTATATCTGGGATCATTGGTCTCCTTCACGACGGCCAGGCATACAACGAGAGCCATCGAGGCTACACCCATTATGAAAAGCGCCGGCTTGAGGACCTCCAGGGGAGGTTTACCCGAACCCCAGAAGACTATCACCCCCCAGGCGACAACATTGAAGAAACTCACAAAGATCAATGGCCATCTCCTTGCACCCACAAGATCCGAAAGTTTGCCGACCAGAACGCCACCTATCATGGCACCTACGACCACTATCGAAACCAGCCCTGAGGCCTCCTGCCGCGTCATTTCATATACATCGGTGAGCCAGGGCACACCCCACGCTCCGGTAAAAGCCAGTTGAGCTCCCGCGAAAAGAGATGCCAGGGTCATTGTTGGCCACATTGCCCGTGAACATATCGCCACCCTGACCGCGGGTAAAAGTTCCGTCATCGGCGGGGAGTTCCCGGGACCAGAGAGGTTTACAGGATCAAAACCGGCATCCTCCGGGCGGTTCCTGATAAGAACAAAACACAGAACCGCAAGCAGGAAAGAAAGTACCCCTATGGCGGCAAAGGTAAAACGCCAGGTGAATATCCCTACCAGAAGAGCGAGAGGTGTCTGCGCCACAAGCCCCCCGAAATTCCCCACGAAAGCCGTAGCTCCCGACATGGTCGCAAATTCCTTGCCGCTGTACCACTCGGACAGCACCTTGAGGATGCAGACGAATACCGTAGAAACGCCTATTCCGACAATGAACCTTCCCGCATAGGCCCAGCCTATGGATGGGGCGAGTCCGAACACAATCGATCCTATGCCTGAAAGGAATATTCCCGCCGTCGCGGTGATTCTGGCACCGAGGGAATCCGAAAGCATTCCCACCGGTATCTGCATCAGCAAGTAGGAATAAAAATACATTGAGGCAAAATTTCCGAAGGCAGCGCCTGATATGCCGAAAGCCAATGTGAGATCATCCCTGACAACCCCTGGGGCCAATCGGTGGAAAAAGACCACCATGTAGGCCAGAGCCATGACGCTCCATACAACCCACCTGTAACGGCGGGCACTGTCCGTGAAAAATTTCGTTCTGGAAGATCTGGAAACCATGCAGGATGCCCCTTCCATGATCGCGATGTTATACTTCTCGGGTCTGAATCCAGTACATTACTATACAACCTTAGGGGTGGAGGAATAACATGAAAGTCAAATGCGTCGCTTTCGATTTCGGGGGGGTCATAGCCGAAGAGGGTTTCTACAATGGTATGAAGGCTATCGCCCTGCGTTTCGGGCTTGACCCGGAGGAGACTGTTGATATGGCTTTCAGGCTTGTTTTCGAAGCAGGTTTTGTCGAGGGAGGCTGCACCGAAGATGAACTCTGGGATCTTTTTCGAAAAGAGACAGGAATAAGCGCCCGGGACCGGGATCTTCGGGAAATGGTTCTGTCGAGATTCATCGTAAGAGGGTGGATGCTGGACCTTGCGAGATCCCTGCGGGAAGAGGGAATAATAACCGCAATGCTTACGGACCAGACTGAATGGCTGAAAGAACTGGACGGGAGAACTCCCTTTCTTGACCTCTTCGACCCTGTCCTCAACAGCTGGGATACGGGAAAAACCAAAAAGGACCCTTCTTCCTTCACCGACCTTGCTTCAGCAGTGGGCCTGAAACCTGAAGAGATCCTCTTCATCGACGACAACGAGGGCAACGTTGAAAGGGCCTCCACGATGGGGCTGGAAACCATCCTTTACAGGGACAGGAAAAGTTTCGAGAAAGAATTCGACAGGAAGATCAAAAGCGTGAACGGTGAACAGTAAGCGGTGAACGGTGAGACCAAGGAGACAGGAGGCTGGCGGCAGGAGGCTGGGAAACCTAAAGGCGTAAACAGTCAACAGTCATAAGTCCGAGTCAATATTCCCATTGACACAGTTGCTGCGGCGTTGTAGAATGCCCGAAATATCCAGATTCGGCCTAACCGGCAAAAGGAGGGATACCACGTGAAGAAAGCGATGATCGGAACCGCCGCTGTACTCGGCATCGTTATTATTATTCTCATTCTTACGTGGGGGTCCCCTCCAGGGGCGGCCGTCGCGCTTTAGGCGCGTAACCGCAAACCGGAGCCGGGGCCCCTTACTAAAGGGGTCCCGGCTTTTTTTATGGTTTTAGCCGGATCAGGAAACTCGAAAGGGGAGAAACAGGATGTTCAAGAGCAGAGAATCTTTCACAGGAAAAGCGCAGAGACAGGGTACCGCACCTCAGACCAGGACCGAAAGACCCGCAACCCGACAGGTGCAGGATCCATCGGGTCAGGCTCTTTTGAGCCCTAAATGGCGAGGACCTTTCGAGGGATACAGGTAGAAGCCGTAAGTCGTAACACGTGACTCGTTATTCGTGAATCGTGAATCGAAAAAACAAGGAGACTGGAAACTGGAGACTGGAGACGGGAAACAGGAAGACCGAAAGGCGTAAACGGTCAACAGTGAACAGTAAACAGTGTAGAGAGCAAGGTCAAAAACAGATCCTTCCCTACGCTCAGAATGGCAAGTCTCTGTTTTTCGCCCCTCCCGCTCCAACACGATTAACGATTCACGGTTAACGATTCACGACTTACGATTCCCGATTCACGTTTAACGCGCCAGGCGTCCTCTCCTGCTAATATTAGGCGGGAGGGGAGCAAATGCCGATCAGGATAATCGGGTATCACCGCGCCAGAGATATCGAAGAGGATCTTTCTTCCTCGGGAAGTAAAAGCGGTCTTGTCCCTATTTTCCTTGTTCCTTCATCCGGGGACAGGGAGATCCTCAGGGATATCATTCTGGAAAGTGTCTCTTTCGGTGCCGGGGAGCCGTCCATCCTCAGGTGGGACGATCTTTACAGGGAGGTCATGCGCGAACTGGACCTCCCTCCGGACGAGAGACGCCGACAGATAGACCCTCCCGATCACTGGCTTATAGTTCGTCATGTCCTCGAAAATTCAAGAGCCGAAAACGATTGCGCCGACCTTCCTCCCGGAGCTCTGAAGCGGGGCTTTATCTGGACTTTGGGAGAGAACCTTCGCGAACTCCTGAGAGAGGAAGTGCTTCCGGACACTCTGGGAGCATCACTTGGATGCCCTTCATGCGATCCGTCCGGCAAGTGCCCCCGAATGTCTACACCCCACGGCCTTCTCTGCCGTCTTTACCATGATTATCTTTCATACATGGAATCCCACTCCCTGGCCGACAGCGCCCAGACAGCGACAATTACACGAATCGCCCTGTCCAGCCATTTCGAAAAAGCATCGAAATGGATCCGGCAGCATCATTTCATCTTTGCGGGATTTATGAGTTTTACCCGCTCCCAGTCAGGACTCATAAGAGAAATTTCCAATCAAGGCGCATCGGTTACCATCTTCATGCCCGAAACAGGTCTGGATATCCATACAGCACGCGAGCAGTTCGAAAAAATGTCGGCTCCCGGAGCCCGGCCAGCAATCAGCCCCATAAAGGTACTGCTGCTTTCGGCCGGGGATTTCCGCCTTGAACTGGAGACCGTCGTTCGCAATCTTTCGCTTTGGGTGTCAGGCAAAGGCGAGTTCGCCAGAAGGATGGGCATTCCTTTCCCGGGCTGGACCTGTATTGGCCTCTCTGCCGATTATGAGAGGCTGGAAATCACCGAGGAAATACTTAACCGCTACCGCGTCCCCTATGTGGCAAGCGGTGGACCTAAAGTTTCGCAGACACCCCTGTGGCAAACGGCCGCGGCCGCCCTCGAGGCTAAACGGCTGGGATTCCCTACGGAAGAGACCTCGCATATCCTCTCACAACCATGGATATCCCCCGATGGATTCCCTCTGTTGAAAGCCCTCAGCCAGGGACCCCGAGGCGTAATTGAATGGAAAGCCTTCCTCGAAGTGCATGGTGATAAGGTACTATCCGACAATTTCGAAAGAATCGCCGATTTCTGCGCACTCGTCCAGTCAGGGGGGTCTCCTTCGGAACTTCTTCGCTCACTGCGTTCCGTCGCCGGCAACGGAGAAGTCTCGATCTGGGGAGCTGCTCTTTCCCGTTTCGTAATGTCCGACCCCGGCCTTGACGAAAGCGCCAGAAGGCTCAACGCAGCATCAAGGGAACTTGTGGGAAAACTGGAAAGCGTTTCCGACATGGAGAAGGATATTGGCCCGGCTGGTTCGGTGACCCTTCGCGGGGCCGAGGCCTCGACATTTCTCGCGACCTGGGCCGAGAGATCCACAGTGTGGCAGGCACCAAAAAGCCAGGAAAGCCTGAGCCTCTATGCGGGAAGCCCTCCCGTGCTGGCCCGGCATCCGGTCTTCATTGTGACAGGTCTTACCGCGGATGCCTGGCCGGGAAGACTTCGGGAATCCCCGTTGCTCGACGACCAACGCAAGGAGGCCCTCCACCGGGATCCCGGCATAGGCCTTTCACCGGTCCATCTGCCCCTGCTCCGGGAGAAACGCATGCAGCGGGAGGCACTCCTCAGAAGGATCATCGCTTCGGCTGATGATCTCTGCATCCTTTCCCGGCCGAGGCAGGATGGATCAGGCAGGCCCCTTCTACCTTCGATGATGCTCGAGGCCGCGGCATCCGGCGACAATCCATGGATCACACTTACAGGAGGTGATCCCCCTTTCGCCAGATCTGTGAAAGATGTCCTTCCGTCAGGAGGCGAAACAGTGATCTCTGATATAGAGATACGGGAGAACGACCACCCACGAATGCCCGGACGTCTTTCGTCCCTTCCTCCACCCACTCCGTGGCCCGTGGGGGTGGCTCAGAGGGCTTCCATGAGCAGCATCGACACCTGGCTGGAATGCCCCTTCAAATTCTACGCAGGGCGGATCCTCGGCCTGGGAAAAACCTGGGCCTGCGGGTTTGATCCACTGGCCGCCGGAACCATGATCCATGCCCTCTGGGAGAAGGTCTGGACGGAAAGACTCTCTTCCGGGGCAGATCTTTTCTGCCTTGCGGAAAGGTGCTGGGAAGAAACGGTCCATGAACAATATCCGGACCTTGAAAAGCTCCCCCGCCACCTCGGCAGGCTCCGCGAGGAAACCCTGAAAATGGCTCATCTGCAGCAGGACATGGAAAATTCCGGACTCGCCCTTGCAAGGACAGGCCAGAAACGGGAAGAAAAGGTCAGTCTCACCGTGGAGGGCATTCCTTTCTCCGGAAGGTACGACCGGCTCGACATCCTGCAGGACGGTACCGCCCTTCTCTTCGACTATAAAACAGGCCGCGGCAACGGGCTTTCCCGCTCTCTACAGCTCGCCGCCTATGCGGCCGCTCTCAGGGAGACCGGATCCATCGAAATTTCGGGATGCATCTTTCTGTCCCAGAGAGATAACGGAGTTACAGCCATCCTTGAAGGAAACGCGGCCGGGATACTGGGCAAATGGATCAAAAAAAATCAGACGAAACTCGAGGATATGATAGAGACTGCCAAAAAAGTCATGGGAGATATGGCTCTCTCCATTTCCGAAAGCAGGTTCATCCCCAACTACGAGAACACCCAGGCCTGCATGTTCTGCGATTTTCACGGACTTTGCAGGAAAAGCGAATCGACGGGCAGGGGGAGCGGCGAAGATGACGGCAACGATGACTGAAGTATTCAGGGAATACCTGGAGAATAAAGCCGCCCTGGAACCAGGGCAGGTGGAAGCTGTTATGTCCGACAGCCCCATGATCGTGGTCAGCGCGGGGGCCGGTACAGGCAAGACTCTCACCCTGGCGTGGAGATTCGTGAGACTGGTCGCCGTTGACCGGATTCCGGTCGACAGGATACTGACCATAACTTTTACTGAAAAAGCGGCCATGGAAATGCGGGAAAGAATACGCCGCCTCATGGCACTGCTGTCCTCTGACATGCCGGATTTCGGCGGAGCCATGGAGGAAGCCCTTTCCCGTCTCGACGAAGCCTACGTCTCCACCATTCATTCTTTTTCCATGCGAGTACTGAGAGAGTGCGGCCTGTCCGTCGACATGGATCCAAACATCAGGGTGATATCACCTCCGGAGGAGAACTCCTTCTGGCAGTTCCTCGAGAGAGCCATCGACAGGGAAGATCTTGACCCTCTAACAGAATCTCTCGACCCGAAATGGCGAGAAAGAGGATCAAACCTTCTGAAGGAGAACACAACGGCAGATATAATCAACACCTTCGGAGCAATCAACCTGTCCAGGGCCGCGTCTTCGGCTATTCCTCTTTTCGAGAGCCGAAATATCTCTCCGGAAGATCTCTGGGTCTGGGCAGATAATATCGTCGAGCGCGACAAAGCTCTTTCCCGTGAACTTCTGGATTCCCTGGTGCCTCTGTGGACAGAGGCCTGGAAAGTCTGGATAGAAGGGATCCTGCCCGACGCCGGAGCACCTGAGCTTTTCGAGGGGGACAATGCAAAATTTTCCTCCAGGGCCCTGGACTTCTTCAAACGATGGAACACTTCCCCTCCGGGCACAGAAGAACTTCCCGCCTTCGCTCTTGCTCTTATGGATAAAGAGGAAGGCCTTATCGGGAATCTCAAGGGAAGCACCGGCAAGTGCATGAAGCAGGTCAAAGAATCGGTACTGGAAATAACAGGGGAGCCTCTTGCAGAATACAGGGATTCCCGCTTGTCATGGGTAAGCGCCGCAAAATGGATAACCGGGGGCTCGCCTCCGGGGGAGACCCTCCTTCGGGAAAAACTTCTACGCCTCATATCACTTTTCTGGAAATATTTCGAGTCGACAAAACTTGCCCGGGGGACGATATCCTTCGAAGACATGATCCGGGGGGCCCGCAAAACCATCGTGGGCGAACCATCCTTTGCCGGGAAATTCCGCCATGTCATCGTTGACGAGTTCCAGGACACAAACTCGCTGCAGGATGAACTGGTCACCTCTCTGTCGCCATCGGAGGGGGGCTCTCTTTTCCTGGTAGGGGACCTCCAGCAGTCGATCTACCGCTTTCGCCACGCTCAGCCCGACATTTTCTGGAAAAGGATCAATTCCCCGGGCGGGTCCGGGTGCAGGCTGATAGACCTCGACGTTACTTTCCGCTGCAGGCAAGACGTTATGGACAGTATCAACGGTCTTTTCGGTGAAGCATGGAAGGACGGCATCGCCAGTTCCACAGGCAAAAAATTCTCCCCCCTGATGCCTCCGGAGTCCCGGGGGTGGTGGAAGCAACGGCAGGAAATCTCGGCAAGCCCCTTCGAGATCATCATCGCCTCCGATCCCGGTTCCGAAAAACCGGCAAGAACACCCCAGCTTCGAGAGGCGGCCCTGCGTGTCCTGGCCGACAAAATAGTCGAAACCATTTCGACGGGGGCCACAGTATGGCGTGAAGACGGGGCTGGAACATTCTCTCCCGGACCCGCCGCTTACCGCGACATCGCCGTTCTGGTCCCGTCAAGAGGTTACTACGGGATCATAGAGAAGATCTTCATCGAAGAGCGCGGGATCCCCACCTATTTTGAGGGAAACAGGAACTACTTCGAGAGGGGTGAGGTAAAAGACGCCGTCAGCCTGCTGCAAGCCATGGCCGATCCCGCCGACAGCCTTGCGCTTGCCTCATTTTTGGCCTCGCCCCTGAGCGGCCTCTCTCCCGAACATGCATCGGAACTGGTCTCCGGGTGTATCGACACCAATAAGCCCCTGTTCGACTGGTTTTCCGAAAAATTCCCCGATGCTGCCGAGTGGTTTGATAATTGCAGAAAAGCGGGCCTGGCCTCCGGCCCCTCTGTCGCCCTGGCCTTGCTGTTGAACGAGAGCCGTGTGCTCGCCTCCTATCCTTCATGGAGAAGGGCCCGTGTCGCGGCAAACCTTCGGAGGGCAGTGGATCTTGCAAGGGAATACGAGGGAGCCATGGGAAGGAGCCTCTCCGGCTGCGCGGCCTACCTCGGGGATGTGGCTTCCAGAGGCATCGACTCGAAAGAAGCGGACATCCTCGGCGAAGACGATGACATGGTAAGGGTGATGACGGTCCATTCCGCCAAGGGGCTGGAATTCCCGGTAGTCGCCGTTACAGGTCTCGAAAGAGGGATCAGGACCCGGGGGCAGGGAACAAGGATCATTCCGTCGGCGAAACTAGGTGTAGCGGCAACGGGAATACCGGAAGAGTGGGGTTACGAAGGCAAAAATGACATATTCGGCGGAGCCATCCACGATCTCTTCGAGACCAGGGAGGAAGCTGAAGAAAACGAGCGTCTTCTCTACGTTGCCTGCACCAGGGCAAGAGATTCGCTGATACTCTGCGGAATCTGCCCCGTAAGCAAGGGGGTTCCCAAACCAAAGGATCACTCCTGGCTCAGGACAATCTCATCGTGGCTGGGCGGGATCGAAAAACTCCCCCTTGTAAGGCCTGACGAGGTACAACCCGGGAAGACGGGGATAAGAGAAACTCCGGAGGCGGAGCGGGGAGGTTCTGTTCCAGCTCCAGAACTCCCAGGAAAACCGCTGGAAAGGATAAGTGCCACTGCTTACGCTCTCTTCAGGTTCTGCCCATACGCATTTCGCATGAGACACAGACAGGGGATGGACATCTCCTGGGAGAGTCACTCCGGAGGGGACGGTGGATCCGACCTGGGGAGCCTGGCACACTGGATAATCAAACGATGGGACCTGCGCCCAGAGACCCTCCCAAGGTTCGACCCTCGCGTCTCGCTCTCCCTTGGCAACGTCCTCCCGCCGGAACTGAGGCCGGTATGGGCCAACCAGGCCAGAAGCATCCCCCTGATCGCGCAACTGGAGAAGTTCTCGGCCTCTCCCGCGGCCGAAAGGATCCGTTGTGCCAAAGACGCAATGAAAGAAGCGCCCTTCCGTGTTCGTCTTAAAGACGGGACACTGATGGTCGGTGCCATTGACGTAGTCTGGAAGAATGAAGGCCGCGTCTTCATAAGGGATTATAAAACGGGGATGATAAGCGGCAGCGCGGAGAAACTTTATGACAGCCAACTGCTCTTCTACGCCCTTGCCGCACGAAAACACTTCGGCGATGCCCCCATAGATCTGGCTCTGGTTTCCATAGAAGACCCGGGCGAGACCACGATCGACACCAGGGATGTCTCATGGCCCGACATGGAGGATAATATTATCTCCACGGCAAAAAATGCGGGATCGGGCCCTTTTTCGCCAAACCTTGCAATGTGCCCATCCTGCCCGTGGCGCAGGAACTGTTCCGGAATCCATCTGAACCATAAGGATCAATAGGTGGAAATACCCTTTTCACGATAAACGGGACAGTAATAATATTGGAAGGGAAAGAACCATAATTCAGGCCCAATGCCGAAAGGGTGGTCCTCCGATGAAGAGTATCCGGCTTTTTCTTTTCCTTGTGCTTCCCATGATGCTGCTGTCCATACCCCGAGAGACCCTCTTCGCCGAAGATCTTCCCTGGATAGAACATGAGGTAAGGCAGGGAGACACCCTGGCATCCATATCGAATAAATACGCCGTGGAGATCTACTTCATCAGGTGGGCCAACGAACTCCCTGGAGAGGAGATCCCTTTTGAACTGACGACCATTCTCGTGCCGCGGGAAGAGAACCTTCTGATAGAGACCATGTCGGAGGTCAGAGCAAGACGGAACGGTGAAACGACGACCAACCTCTATCACAGCGAGGAAACACTCCCCGAACCGGAACCGGTCAAGGGCACGGCCGAAGCTTCTCCCGATAAAAACACCGTCAGGACAACGGAGGTTCGCCCCTTCTCCCTTTCATGGCCAGTAGAAGGCAAGATATATTCGAAATATGGTCCCAGGAGAGGGCGATTCCACGCTGGAATAGACATATCCGCCCCGCGGGGAACCCCTATTTACGCGGCAGCAGCCGGAACCGTCGTCAGGGCCGCCTGGAGGAGCGGTTTCGGAAGGTCCATTCTCATCGACCATAATAACGGCGTGATGACCCGATACGCCCACTGCGACACAACGCTCTGCAAGGCCGGGGACACTGTAGCGGCAGGACAGAAGATCGCTACCGTCGGAAGGACGGGCCGGACAACCGGCCCCCATCTGCACTTCGAGGTGGTGATCAACGGCAAGCACCAGGACCCGGAAAAACATCTGCCAGCCAGATAACAGGACAGGAGGATCGGACTATGAAAGAAATCGGAAGCATGGCACCGGATTTCTGCCTCAGGGACAGCAACGGCGATGAAAAATGCCTCCAGGACTTCAGGGGCAAATGGGTAGTTCTCTACTTTTACCCGAAAGACAACACAAGCGGATGTACCCTTGAAGCCATCGAATTTTCGGCCCTGGAGGATGAATTCAGCCGAAACAAGGCCGTTGTTATCGGGGTAAGCCCCGACACGTGCGAGAGCCACGCCCGTTTCATAGGAAAACACAACCTCACGGTTATTCTTCTTAGCGACCCGGAAAAGAAAGTCCTGACCGGATACGGAGCCTGGAGAATGAAAAAAATGTACGGCAAAGAGAGCATGGGGGTAGTCCGAAGCACCGTCCTGATATCCCCCGAAGGAGAGATCGCCAGGACCTGGGATAACGTCAGGGCGGCCGGGCACGCGCAGAAAGTGCTGGATGAAATAAGCGCCGTGAATAGCGGATCGTAAAACTATTAAAGTCAGGGTTGGTCTATTTTTATCAACTCTTTCCTGACAGGCAGGATGCCCCCGACTTTTCCGCATGATAAAATTACTTGCGGAGGGAAACAGATGGACGAATGGACAAGACCTGACCCGTCAAGGATGGCAATGCTTACCATAGACATCCAGAGAGAGTTTCAACCAGGAGGTCCATCGGGCAGAGAAGAGAACGCAAGAACAGTCCCGGCCGCGGCTCTCCTTGCGAAAGCTTTCCGGAGAGCGGCAAAACCATTGATCCACATCGTCAGGTTGTACCTGCCCGACGCAAGCAACGTGGATCTTTGCCGCAGGTCGCGCATCCTGTCAGGAGAACCTCTATTAGTGCCGGGTTCCGTCTCCAGCCAGATAGCGGCCCCACTGCTGCCAGACCCATCGAAACTTCTCGACCACAGACTTTTGCTTTCCGGCGGAATCCAGAAGATAGGCCCCAGCGAATACATCATCTACAAACCACGATTCGGAGCCTTCTTCGGCACTCCCCTGATGGAACACCTTGAGGCACTGGGGGTTGATACCCTCGCCGTTACGGGCTCAAACTACCCGAACTGCCCAAGGGCCACCATATACGAGGCATGCGACAGGGATTTCCGGGTCATAGCCGTCACCGACGGGATCTCTCTCCTGAACGAGGCAGCCAAAAGGGAACTGGAAGCGATCGGCGTAAACTGCCTCTCCTCCGCCGAAACTGTTTCCCTTTTGCCTTGAGCCGGTTGGAACATTCATACACCCCCTTTTGGTATATAATGGGAAAGTTGTAATAATGACCTTCCGGGAGGGACTCCCATTTGTTTCTTCTTCTTGAGGAAAGCATGGCTGTGCATACAGGAAGGGTCGTGGCCCTTGTCAGATTCGGTGGAGAGACAGCCGTATTAATGAGGGACGGTTCCGTTATGGCCACAGGGTTCACCCCTGCTACCCTCGCCAGAAGATCCCGGAATTTCATGAAAAAAGGCAAAGAAAGAGCGCGTGACCTGCGCCAGGGAGGAAAGATCCTATGACATCCGCTTCAAGCCAGTATACCGCCAAGGATATCCAGATACTCGAGGGGCTGGAGGCCGTCCGACGCCGCCCGGGAATGTACATCGGCGACACGGGCCCCAGGGGGCTTCATCACCTCGTTTACGAGGTAGTGGACAATGCCATCGACGAAGCCATGGCCGGGTGGTGCAGCCATATCTCCATAACCATCCATTCCGATGGACGAATATCCATCGAGGACAACGGTCGGGGTATCCCCATAGATGTTCATCCCCAGACAGGGAGACCGGCGGCAGAGGTAGTCCTTACGACACTTCATGCGGGAGGAAAGTTCGACCACAAATCCTATCAGGTCAGCGGCGGACTCCACGGTGTTGGCGTATCCGTCGTAAACGCCCTTTCAGAGTGGCTCAAACTCACGGTCTGGCGAGACGGCAAAGAATGGAGACAGTCATACAACAAAGGCATTCCTCTTGGCGATCTCTGCTGCGGAGAATCGACGGAGAAGAACGGAACTCTCATAGAGTTCCTCCCCGATTCGGAAATATTCGAGGAAGTAATTTTCTCCTGGGATACCCTTTCGGGCAGGTTCAGGGAGATGGCTTTCCTGAATCCGGGTCTGGCCATAAAACTGAAAGAAGAGAGCACCGAAAAGGAAAAGATCTTTCACTACGAGGGGGGCATATCCTCCTTCGTGGAATATCTGAACCGCGGAAAGAACATCCTTTTCAAACCCCCCATCGTAATATCAGGGGAAAAGGACGGGGTCACCGTAGAGATAGGGGTCCAGTACAACGACAGTTACATCGAGAGGGTCTTCGCCTTTGCAAATCTAATTAACACAATAGAGGGCGGGACCCATGTATCGGGCTTCCGCACGGCCCTGACCCGGGCCATAAACGAATCGGCCCGCAGAAACAAGATCCTCAAGGAAAAGGACCCAAACCTCACGGGTGATGACCTCAAGGAAGGTCTTACGGCTGTCATATCCGTCAAACTGCCTGAACCCCAGTTCGAGGGACAGACAAAGACAAAACTCGGCAACGGGGAGATCAAGGGGATCGTTGACTCCCTCTTCTACGACGGCTTGATGGCAGACATCGACGAGAGGCCCGACATCCTGAAGACAGTCGTGGAAAAAGCAGTCAGGGCAAGACTTGCCAGGGAAGCCGCCAAGAAGGCAAGAGAGCTGGTGCGCCGCAAGACGGCCCTGGCTGGGCTGGATCTTCCCGGCAAGCTGGCAGACTGCTCCAGCCGCAACCCCGAGGAGTGCGAGATATTCATCGTTGAGGGAGACTCGGCCGGAGGCTCGGCAAAACAGGGACGGGATCGCAACTTCCAGGCCATACTGCCGTTAAGAGGAAAGATACTGAACGTTGAGAAGGCCCGCATCGACAAGGCCCTCGACAACAACGAGATCCGTACGATCATCCAGGCCCTTGGTGCAGGGGTTGGCGATGATTTTAACGTAAACAACATCAGATATAATAAGACCTTCATTATGACCGACGCTGATGTGGATGGAAGCCACATACGGACGCTGCTTCTGACCCTTTTCTATCGTTTCATGCCGAAACTGATAGAGCAAGGTCACCTGTACGTGGCGCAGCCACCGCTATACCGCGTCCAGTCCGGCAAGGAAGTTAATTACTGCTACAGCGAGAAGGAACTCAAGGCGATCCAGGAAAAGGCCAAGGGGAAAAAGATCTCCATCCAGCGCTACAAGGGACTTGGAGAGATGAACCCGGAGCAGCTGTGGGAGACCACCATGGACCCGGCCACCCGCATCTGCAAGAGGGTCGAGATAGACGATGTGGTCTCGACCGAGGAGTATTTCACCATTCTCATGGGAGACAAGGTGGAACCCCGCAGGGAGTTCATCGAGACCCACGCCCGGGAAGTTCGAAATCTTGATGTGTAAGATCAAATTACAAGGAAACAGGAGACCGGAGGCAGGAGACAGGAAAGCAGGAGCAAAGGCGTAAACGGTCCACGGGAAACATTGAACGGTAAATAGCGCAACGTAAATGGTGCGAACCATTTGACGCGATATGACATGTGGCTTTATCATGGGCCTGTTTCGCGCATACAGGGAAGAGAGACTAGAGACAGAGGTTATTGCATGCCGACAAGGGTTGCTGTGGTGCTCGCCTACTTCGCGGGGATACTGATTGTTGGGTTGCTTGCCCGCTCCCGCGCAAAATCCACACCCGAGGACTATTTCCTGGCCGATCGCAAACTGGGGACACTGTTGCTCGTCGCCACTATGGCCGCGACGAATTTCTCAGCCTTCACCGTTTTCGGAACCTCCGGTGCCGGATACCGCGACGGGTACTCCTTTTTCCCGATAATGGGTTTCGGGACCGGCTTTATGGCCCTCAGTTTCTGGGTCCTGGGCCGGAAAATCAGACAGATCGGGATAAAGCACAATACGATTACCCCGTCCGAACTGATCGGTTCGATCTACAAAAGCCCTTTCCTTTCGATGCTTTTCGCCATAGTCATGATCGCCTTCACGATACCCTACCTGGCATTACAGCCGATGGCAGCCGGTTATGCTATTGAGGAACTTCTCGGACTCCCTTACATGTGGGGTTGCTGCCTTGTTACTTCTATCATCGTCGCCTACACCCTCTGCGGAGGGATGAGAGCCGTAGTCTGGACAGACCTGCTGCAGGGGACCTTTATGGCCCTGCTCCTGCTGGTGGCCCTGGGGACGGTTTCCCTGCATCACGGAGGCTTCATTGCGGCAAATCGCGCGGTCATGGAGTCCGTCCCGGAACTCTTTTCGCGGCCGGGGGGAGCGGGGACCTATACTCTGGGTATATGGTTCAGTTACATGCTCCTGTGGTTTTTTTGCGACCCCATGTTCCCCCAACTTTTCCAGCGATTCTTTTCCGCCAGGGACGAAAGGGCCTTGTCGCTTACCATGCTCCTTTACCCGCTAATATGTTCCTTTATCTTCTTCCTGCCCGTTTCAATGGGTGTTCTTGGACACCTTTCCTTCCCCGGTCTTACGGGCTCCCAGAGCGACAGGATAATCCCGATGATGCTTACGGCAATCTCCGGAGATTTTATGGCGTCGCTGATTATCGCGGCGGCACTGGCAGCGCTGATGTCCACCATGGATTCCCAGTTGCTTACCCTGAGTTCTATATTCAGCAGGGATATACTTCCTGTATTTAGCAGAAAGACCAGGCATGGCGGCCTCGCGGGAAAAGTCTTCGTCGTGGTCCTTGCCTCTGCCGGTCTTGTCCTGGCGTACAGACCCCCGGAAACGATACTGATACTGGCTACACAGACTTTTTCGGGGCTCGCGGTCCTTTTCCCCACGGTTTTTTTCGGTCTCTACCTGAAAAGGGTTTTCCCTCTTTCGGCCATTCTGTCGATCGCGACAGGCGAAGCAACCCTGCTTGGCTTCTACTTTGGATGGTTATCCCCCGGGCCTTTCCTGCCCGTGATCTGGGTCATGCTGGTCGCGTTCTCCTCATATCTCGCGATCCACTTCGCCACCGCCTGGAAACTGGGCATCGAGAAGACCGGATCGACCGATTGGCTCAAGAACCCCTACGTCTTCCTCTCCGCAGGCCTTTTCGTGCTTGCCATGGATATCTGGAACTGGAACAGGTCTCTCCCAACCCTCTGGAGCATCCCACTGTGGGTATGGTACTTCGGTGCCCTTTCGGTCCTACAGACACTCATCATGTTCTTTATGACCCGGCGAAAAAAGGACCGGGTCCACAACCTGTAAGACTCACGGCAGTTTTATGAACCCGTTGTCGGTGAGACACCGCGTCATTCCCTGCGCGTACCCGATCTTTTCGGCCGCAGTCGCGAGCAGTTCCTCCCTGGTCATCTTTACCCGGGCAAGGCCCTGTTCGATAGCTTTCATCCCCACCGAGGCGGCGACCTCCGGGTAGACCCAGGACTGGTCCATCGTCGGGATGAGGTAGTCCTCGGAAAGGCCTGTCTTTTCCGCACATTCAGAGAGAGTCCTTGCCCCCTCTATACACATCTCGTCGGTTATTGTTGTCGCCCTCACATCCAGGGTCCCCCGGAATACGGCAGGGAAGATCAGCGAGTTGTTGACCTGGTTCGGAAAGTCGGACCTTCCGGTGGCCACGATCCTGGCCCCGGCCTCCCTTGCCTCCCACGGCCATATCTCCGGGACAGGGTTGGCGCATGCAAAAAGCATGGCGTCCCGGGCCATTTTAGCCACCCATTCCTTCTTCACCACGTCCGGACCGGGCTTCGTGTAACAGTAGACCACATCCATCCCCTCGAAAAGCACCTCCGGCCCCCCCGAAATGCCTTTCGGATTGGTAATTTCGGCGAAGTGCTTCTTGACATCATATTTCTGGTCGAGGTCGGTCCTTCCTCCGTGAAGAATGCCCCTGCTGTCGGCCATCAGGACCCTGGCGGGGTCGACTCCCGCGCTTATCAATATCCTGGCAGTCGCGACGCTTGCCGCCCCGGCACCCAGGAACCCGACCCTTATATCCCCTATCTTCTTTCCTGTTATCTTGAGACCGCTGTAAAGACCCGCCAGGTTGACCGCCGCGGTCCCCTGCTGGTCGTCATGCCAGACGGGGATCTTGCACTCTTTCCGGAGTTCGTCAAGAATGTAGAAACACTTGGGCTGGGATATATCTTCCAGGTTTATCCCCCCGAATGAAGGCGCAAGCAGCCTGACGGTCTCGATCAATTTGTCGGGATCCTTTGTATCGAGGCAGAGAGGAACGGCGTCGACCCCGCCGAGATATTTGAAGAGGAGAGCCTTACCATCCATCACGGGCATTCCCGCCTCTGGTCCAATGTCGCCGAGACCGAGGACTCTCGTCCCGTCAGACACCACTGCTATGGTGTTGGCCCTGTTGGTGTATTCCCAGGCCAGTTCCGGGTCTTCCTTTATGGCCTTGCACGGCTCGGCAACTCCGGGCGTGTACCAGATGGCAAAGTCGTTGATGTCCCTTATGCAGCACTTTGGGGCGGTCTGCATCTTGCCCCTGTAGAAGGGGTGCAATTCCATCGCATCCCTTGCAGGCTGATGCGCTTTTTTTAGCAGTTCTTCCTTTGTCGTCTTCATGATGTCCCCTCCAGGCATAAAAAAGATCCCCTTGAATGTTACGATTTACGCAACAGGGATAATTCTATCCGCAAAAGCGATAAAATTCCTCAACGGGTTCAAGGCTGCCAAGCATGAACGGGAAGGAACAAACCGCAAATTTGCTGTAATATTCCCGGGGAGGGGAATAGCCCTCCCGTAGCATAAGGAAGGGATGATAACCATGACGAATATCTCAGATGAACTCCGCGAAAGACTACTGGTCTTCCAGAAAACGGAGATCACCGAATACCATATCTACAGCCGCCTGGCCCTCAGAATGAGTGGCCGAAACCGCGAAATCCTGGAAAAGATCGCCCTTGAGGAGAGGCGCCATGCCGAGACATGGCAAAAGTTCACGGGGGTGGAACTCTCCCCGGACAGGTTTGCCGTTTGGTACTACCTCTTGCTGGCATCTCTCTTCGGAATAACCTTCGCGATCAAAATGATGGAAAAGAACGAGGCATCGGCGGAGTCTTCCTACGGAGAGATCTCCTCCATGGTTCCCGAGGCCAGGACCATAATGCTGGAAGAAGAAGAGCACGAAAAAGCCCTGGTGGATCTTCTCGACGAGGAAAGGCTGAAGTATATCGGGTCCATGGTTCTTGGGTTGAATGACGCCCTTGTGGAACTCACGGGAGCTTTGGCCGGATTCACCTTCGCCCTCGCCGACAGCCGGGTCGTGGGTGTGGCGGGCCTTATTACGGGCGTGGCAGCGACGCTTTCGATGGGGGCCTCTGAATTCCTCTCACAGCGTTCGGAAAGCGGTGAACTTAACCCCCTCAAGGCCGCCATCTACACGGGAATTGCCTACCTTGTCACGGTAACTCTCCTTGTGGCGCCGTTTTTCATCCTCGGAAACGTCTACGGAGCCCTGTTATGGGCCCTGGGCAACGCCTTCTTTGTCATCCTGTTCTTTTCCTTCTTTCTTTCAGTCGTAAAGGATACGCCCTTCAAACCGGCCTTCGTGGAGATGGCAACGATCAGTTTCGGTGTCGCTGCGGTTTCGTTTCTTATAGGTCTGGCGGCACGGCATTTCCTGCCCGTGGATCTCTAGGGTTGAACCCTTTCTGTTCCCAGTATCCTGAACACATTGGGAATAGCTGACCTCAAGATGTCTACTGACGCCAGATATTCATCAATTTCAATCTGTTCCTCCTCTGTATGCTCGAGGAGTGAGTCCCCTGGACCGTACACGGCCATGGGACAATTCCAGGCTGCTGCCATGTTGAAATCGGCGCTCCCGCTCCTCTTGAGAAGCCTCGGATCTGACCCGGACGATATAATGGCGCTTCTCAATGCTCCCACCACGGGGTCGTGGGGCCTGACCCCGTGGGCCGCAACCGATTCATGAATTTCGGACGAAACCCCGAAAAAACAGGATATGTTCTGGATCTTTTCTATCACTTCCCCGATCTTTCGACCAAGGGGCAGACGTATATCCAGAACAACACTTGCCGATCTCCCGGAAGATTCTTCTCCTGACATGGAAACCACCGAACCTGATAAACGAGACGTAAGAGGAAGGTCGGGATCTATGCTCTCGATCCAGTTAAAAATTTCCGAAGCTGCCCGAACCGTGGCAGTAAGGGGCCCAGGGCTCCAGGAACGGTGCCCCCCTCTATCCTCACCGTGAAGTTCGCAAAGGATGCGCCCCCTGTAGGAAAGGACCACGCCATCCCCTCCCGTAGGCTCCCCTACGATACAGGCACAGGGTTTGTGCAGATCTATCCTGTGTTTTATCCCCCTTGAATCGGTCTCCTCTCCTACGGCGGCTATCATGGTTATCGACCATGCCTCTGGAATATGGACCGCTGCCCCCGCGATAATAAAGGAGCACAGGGGACCCTTGGCATCAACCGAACCCCTTCCCCTCATCACCTGACCGTGAAGGCCAAAGCAAGGGCCTCCCGGGACGGTATCAATATGCCCCAGCAGCACAAGTTCTTTGGCTCCGCTTCCCCTCCTGGCGACAACATTACCAGCCTGATCCTTTTCGACTCTTTCCCAACCAAACAAGGGAAGCAGCTCCATCAAAACATTGGACGCTGCACCTTCATTCCCGCTGGTACTCGGAGTCTGGACCAGTTCGGCCAGCAGGGATATCTCAGTCGATCTTTTCATAGATCTTCCAGCACCTCTCTGAATACACGCACAGTTGAAAGGAATTGCTCCTTTTCTGCCACAAACGGAGGAAGAAAGCGCACGACCAAAGGGCCTGCGGCAAGAGCAAGGACCCCCCGTTCCTGGAGTTTTCTGACCAGAACCGGCGCCTTGACCTTGACTTCGACACCTGTCAAAAGCCCAATCCCCCTCACCTCAACTATCTGCGGACTATCGATCTCTTCTATAAGTTCCCGGAAATAGGCCCCATTTTCCGTCGCACGGGCCGGGTATCTTTCCTTTTCCAGGAGATCCAGGGCGGCAAGGGCAACGGCACAAACCAGAGGATTCCCCCCGGCCGTTGAACCTTGAGTGTTGGGCAGAAAATCACTCAGTTCCTCGCGCCACAAGGTAACACCAGCCGGTAACCCCCCCGCAACGCCCTTGGAAAGGCAAACAACATCAGGCTCGATACCCAGATCCGGACTTGCCAGGAATGAACCACACCTGCCAAAGCCAGTCTGGATCTCATCAGCCACCAGAAGCGCACCTGTTTCTCTGCATCTGTCGGTAATGGCCTTTCCTGTTCCCCTGGATAACAGATGTACTCCACCCTCACCCTGTACAGGTTCGATGAACACGGCAGAGGTCCTCTCATCTATGGCTCCCGGAAGATCTTCTGCCCGGAAATGCTCTGCGGAGAACAGCAGATTGGAAAAAGGCTCCCGGTATCTGGGATTGAATGTCAGGCTGAGGGCACCCGCGGTCCGGCCGTGGAAACTTCGCCTCAGGGCAAGAAATCGGGCCCTCCCGGGGCGGTTGAGGGCACAAATCTTGAGGGCTGCCTCAATTGCCTCTGTCCCACTATTGCCCCAGTAGACCCTGAATCCCGGAAGGAACTTCATCAACGCTTCGGACGCCTCAACCCTTACCTTTTCGATAAGGCCGGCACCGGTCGACCAGGGAACTTCGGCAGCCCTTTTCAGGGCATTGACCAGAACCGGATGGGCATGGCCGAAAAGAGAAGACCCGTGCCCGCAGAAAAAGTCTATGTAGCGTCTCCCCTCACTATCGAAGATGAAAGACCCTTCTCCACCCCCGACCGTCAGACCGCGATTACCGTACAATCCGCTCTGCAAAACCTTGTCCCCCCTCCTTCAGTGGCACTTGCAAGAGGGAGTTCGACACGACTATCGGATATGACCGCTTCCGAAACTCCCCTTTCAAGGGCTTCCCTGCAAGCTAAAACCTTTCTTTTCATGTTTCCCCTTGCAACCGCTTCGGCCTCTTTCCATTCATTCGACCTAATCTCCGGGATCAAAGTCGCTCTGTCGTCGGGATCCCTCATCAGACCCGGGACATTTGTAAGAAGGACCATTATGCTGGCCCCAATTTCACCCGCGATAGCCGCAGCAGCCCTGTCTCCGTCAATATTCATTCCCCTGCCGGTTTCCCTGTCTCGGCCCAGTGGCGGAACAACAGGCAAATACCCCCGTTTCAACATCCAGTTCAGGGGAGAGGCATCCACACCCACGACTTTGCCGCTCCTGTTGCCGTGCAGAACCCGAACCTTTTCCCCGGATAATTCCCTGATACATTTTTTTGTTTCGCCGGTAATGAACCCCGTGGTAACCGGATCCAACGGCATGGCAGGCACTCCCAGTGTTACAAGAAACGAGCAGAGACGGCTTGTCTCAGCAAGGGCGGCAACCTCAAACAACTTCATCTCTTCATCGCCGACGTACCTGCTTCTGAACCCGGAGGGGCTGAGCACGTAGTGAGGATTGACCCCCACGGCACGGCAAAGAGAATCCATTTGGGAACTTACTCCATGAACAAGCACCCAGCTTTCTCCGCTGTCGTGTCTTGTTGCAATCTCTTTCAACACCCTGGAGGGGTTGTTACCCTCGCCTCCCCCGATCTTGATTACTCCTGTGGGCATTCTCTTCACTCCCTTTACTAGACCGGGTATACCGGCTGCATGAGCAATCCGGTTGTTTCCGGAATCCCGAGAACCACGTTTGCCGACTGGACAGCGCTACCGGCAGAGCCCTTCATGAGGTTGTCCAGGGCCACAACAACCAGACACCGGGTCCCTTTTCCCGTTGTAGAAAAACCTATCAAAACCCTGTTGCTTCCCGTGACCAGACGGGGATCCGGGAAACGCAGATGCATAGGTCGAGCCGGGCAAAGGTCGACAAAGGGTTCTTCCGCGTAAGATTCCCTGAACAACTTCCAAAGGTCGGTCTCCCTGAGATGCTCGTGCAGAAAAATCTCGGCGCAGGCCTGCACACCCCGAACGTTTTCTACAGCGGTCAGTCGGATAGTCAAATTCTCTTCCGGCAGAGACAGCTCCTGGGAAACCTCCGCGAGATGTCTGTGGGAGAAAGGTTCGACAATACGCAGGGCACGGCTCCTGAAAGGGTGGTGACTGCCCTGATTCGGGTTTGAGCCACCTTCCGATGAACCTGCTCTTACATCAAGAAGGGCCTCCTTTATCAGCCCGCTGCGAGCAAAAGGGTATAGTGCCAAAATGGAGGCTGCGGCATTGCACCCGACGCCGGAAACGATCGAAGCCCCGGGAAGCTCTTTCCTGTGGAGTTCGGGCAACCCGTAAACCGCAACATCAAGCATATCGGGCCTGGGGTGGGGGCCGCCGTACCACCTTTCATACCGCCCCAAATCCTTCAACCTGAAGTCGGCCGACAGGTCGACCACTGGAATCCCTCTCAGGAGAATCTCAGCCACACTTTCACTGGCGGAACCATGTGGAAGCGACGTGAAGGCAATGTCGGCAGGAGTATCCCGAGCAGCCTCAGGGGAAATGAAAACCATATCGGGGCAGGCGTGGCGAAGATGGGGGTGGATCATGGCCAGGGTCTTCCCCGCCTTGCGGACAGAAACCGCCCCGGCAATTTTGAATCGGGGGTGCCCGGTGATAATTCGCAGAAGTTCTCCCCCAACCATCCCTCCTGCCCCGTAAATCAATACCGAAAATGATCTTTCAGAGTTCATGTCACTAACACCTCTTCCCAAAAAAAATGACCCGTGGAAAGGCTTTCCACGGGTCCGGGTTTCTGTGATCTTTGTGCTGCTTTTTTGGTAGCCTACACAGATGTCCCCGGACCTGAATATTTCTTCTCCTTTCGCTTGAGATTTTTACGCTTGAGCAAGGACGAACAGAGGGCTATGACATCACCAGCGATATCCCTGCCCGTTGGGTCAATGGAATTGCGGAATTCGGCGCCATCATTTACTTCGTTTACAAGCAGCCCGGAATCGGTCAAAAAACAATCCACAGCAAGAAAATCTCCCGGAATGACATCATGAACCCGGCAGAGTATCTCACGGAGATCTTTGTCGAGAGGGTGTTCTTCTGTTTTCCCCCCACGGGCTGTGTTGGTGATCCAGTGATCCGAGTATCTCCTGATAGCACACACAGGCTCACCCCCCACAATGAAAGCCCTGATGTCAAAACCCGGTTTCTGAATGAATTCCTGGATGTAAAAAACCTGGTGAGCCGGTCCAAGATGGTCCTTGTGCTCTGCGATTGACTCCGCCATGTCGGAATCACCAACTTTGGCAAGAAGCCGCCCCCAGCTCCCGACGGAAGGCTTGAAAACAACGGGGTACCCAAGTCGACCGGCAGCCTCTACAGCTGCATCTCTGGAAAACGCGACAAGGAACCCGGGCTGGGGGATTTCGGCCTTTTTGAGGATCGAGCTGGTGGCTATTTTGTCGCCACAAATCTCCATGATCTCCGGCGCGTTGACCGTCCTTGCTCCAGCATGATGGAGAATCCTTGCAACTTCGAGATTTTGCAAATGACCAATGCAGCGGCAAAGAAAAATATCGTTACCGCATATCTCCTGAGGCATTACCCAGTCCCTGACGTCTTCCAGGGTGAAATCAACGCCTGACCTCTGCGAGGCCTCTGCCAGTAACTTTTCCTCTTTGCGAAGCCTCGTGTAAAGGATTCTGATACGATCCCTACTCACCCCAGTCCTCCTCCACCTGGGGTGCTTCGGCAAGACCAGGGGGGGTCGTGCAAACAACCTCAAGTTCAGTCCCGCATTCCGGGCAGACAAGGATCTCGCCCTTTAAAGTTCCCGGTGCAAAATCAATGGCACACTCGCAAACAACACATACCGCCTGTTCTTTCATCCCTTTCACCTTTCCCTTCCTGGTTTGAAATAAAAAATGGCCCGCCCCACTAAAGGGACGGGCCATTAACCCGCGGTACCACCCTTTTTGAGCGCATTCGCATGCACTCCTCTCGGGACTGATGACGGTGTCCCAAACCGGGATTCGTACTCCGGGAGGTTTCCCCTTTCCGATCCGGCTCAACGGGTTTTGGGCTTTTCCGGTATGCCCGGGATCTCTTTCAGCCGGTGGAGATCCCTCTCTGAAGAGCTTGTTTCCGGGAAAGCGCCCCGCTTCATCGCCTTTGTTCGCTACGCTGGACCGAACCATTTCGATTGTTATACTGAAGTGTAGAGATTTTTTCTTCCAAAGTCAAGTCATCAAGTTGACAGTGTGTCATCAAGTTGACAGTGTCGGCGACAGGCTCCGCCATCTGCTTCATGAGTCTGCAAGTGATATCATGGCATCGTTAAAAAACTGAGAGGAGAAACGGTTTGAGAAAAAATGCCTTTGTCTTGCACAATGTCTCCGCCTGGACTGCTGATCCTCTTAAACCCGAGGCCGATGCACTTATCGTAGATGGAGAAAAGATTTCCGCCGTTGGCCAGATGGATGAGATCATGTCCCACCCGGCCTCCGCGAATGCCGAATGGATAGATGCCGGGGGGGCAACCCTGATACCTGGCATGACGGACTCGCACCTGCACCTCACGGCGCTTTCAAGACAGAGGGCTGCCACGTCGCTCTTTGAGGCAACCTCGAAGGAAGATCTCCTGGGAATGATCCGGGCAAAAGCCGAAAAGATGGCTCCCGACGAATGGATATACGGGGTGCGCTTCGATAATTCCCGCTGGGAGGACACATCTCTTCCGACAATAAAAGAACTGGATGGCCTTGGCATTCCCAACCCGGTCCTTCTCCTTCGAGTCTGCGCCCATATTCATGTTGTCAACTCCAGAGCCCTTCGGGAAGCGGGGCTTTCTTCGGAAGATCTTTCGGGGGCGGGAGTCGTCCGCGATGGAAAGGGATGCTTTACGGGGGCCCTGCACGAGAGTTTTGCCCAGCCGGTCGTGGAGGCAATGAAACGGAACTCCATGAGCGGTCCGGGAGAAGCCGGTTCTCTGCGGGAAACAATGATGCAACTGGTTTCGGAGGGCATAACCTCCATTCATACATGCAGCGCTGCGTCCTACGGCCTGGAGGAAAACATTGAGGCCTACAGGCACCTTCACGACAGCGGGCAACTCCCCCTTCGGGTCACCCTCTATGCAGACCACCCGGTTCCCGAATGGAGCAGAAGCGGAGAGGGCGACGACTGGTTCCGCTATGGGGGCAAAAAGTTCTTTCTGGACGGCTCTCTTGGCGGGCGGACAGCGGCCATGACATTTCCCTACGAGGACGAGCAATCGACGAAGGGCATGCTGAACATGGGCACCCCGGAGTTCTGTTCCATGGTTCGGATGGAACACGAAATGGGCAACCAGGTCCAGGTCCATGCCATTGGCGATGCGGCCATAGACCAGTTCATTGAGGCCGTCGAGGGAGTGACGGACCTTCCTCCTCTTTCCGGAGGTCTGCGGCACAGGATCGTGCATGTCCAGGTTTGCAGGCCGGATCAGATGAAAAAACTGAAAAGAGTCGGGGCGGTCTGCGATATCCAGCCAGTGTTCGTACCCAGCGATATTCACATAACGGAGCCCCGAGTAGGTAAAGAAAGGCTGGATTGGGCCTACGCCTGGAAGGAGATGCTCCGGATGGGACTTCTGCTCACAGGGTCAAGCGACGCGCCGGTGGAGCCAACCAACCCATGGAGGGGCATCTGGGCGGCAGTCAACAGGGTCGATGACAATGGAAACCCCGCCGAAGGCTGGCTGCCCGAACAGAAACTGACCCTTGACGAAGCCCTGGCCCTTTACACGACAAACCCGCCCCGCGCCATCGGAACAGCCGGGAGGTTCGGGATGCTGAGGCCCGGAATGGCCGCCGACCTGGTCATCCTGGACCGTGACATTCACAGGACCCCTCCGGAAAAACTGCTCGAAGTAAAGCCCGTAATGACGATGGTCGGCGGAAAGATCCGGTTTGTTGGTAAAGGGTGATTCGAAACTCGGAAACCCCGTGAATCGTGAATCGAAAACAGTAAACTGCAAGGACAAAAACCAGATCCTCCCGTTCACTGTTCACTGTTCACTGTTTACTGCCAATCACATGAACCTCTCGAACCGCTCCTTCGTGGCCTTGCAGATCGGGCATACTCCGGGCGGGTTGTCGCGTGCGGCCAGGTAACCGCAAACCTTGCATCGCCAGACAGGGTACGCAAGACCTCCCGTAATTTCTTTCCCGGAGGTTTCTTTCTTTTCAACCGCGGCGAGACGCTCTTCACGGGACGGACGCCTCTCCGGAATCGAACCGACCTCATGTTCTCCCTTTGCGACCCTCTCCGACACGTAGAGGCTGCAGTAGCAGGTCTCGTACTCATCCAGATCCGGATCCCGGTAGTCGCAGGGACAGATCATGTCCCTGTCCTCGTCGATCTTCCCCGAGGCAAGCCTGCAGGGACATGACATGTAACCAAAGCGCTCCTGGTTAACCAGAAGGCCGTGCATAAGGGTCATTACCAGCTCCCGATCAGGACCGAGAAAGTACCCGGACTGCTCCGCCTCCTCCTTCAGTTTCCGGTAAAGAGCCTCTTTCTCCTCCTCAGATGGAACGTATCTCTTCTTATTCTCCTGACCCATCCCCAAGAAGCTCCTTTACCTTGTCGATGTCGTAACCAACGACGCAGTGCTCGCTGTTTACAACTATTGTCGGGAATGAACCCCTTTCGTTGTGCTTCCTGACTATCTTCATCACCTCTTCGGACTCATCTGGATCCAACAGGTCCACATCAATATAGTCGTAGGCAAGCCCCAATTCCTTGAGGTGATCCTTTGTCTTCCTGCACCAACCGCACGTGCTCAGTGCATAGATCAGGATATCGCCCTTCTTTTCGCCTTCAACGTGCTTTTTCTCGATCATCTCTATCGCTCCCCGCATCAGATTTGGTGAACCGGGTCATTGATTCTGTGTATCTCCCGGATCAGTTTTCCAGTTCGGAAAGGGTCCTCACCAGCGTACCCACTGGAAGCTCCCCGACCTTTTCTACGGCCAGAAATACTCCATCCATGTAAATATCGCTGGAAAAGTCCTGCACTGTCACCCTGATTATCTCGTCCTGACGTGCAAGGGTTATCTCGTGTTCCGAGTACGGCCCCGGGTAGGGAAGTCTCTGGGAGGTCACAGGAATCCCGGATATCTTTGCCCCCAGAACCCCGGGGAAGGTCTCACTGCTTTTGATCTCACCTGCGGGATACCCTCCGGCAGCTTTCGCGAGAGTAGCCGCTGTCCCACTGGGCGCGTTGGCCATTCCTGCATGATGCCTGTCAGTGATGGCGACGTAGGGATAGTGTTTCCTTGCCTTTCCGATAAAATCCATGACGAGATTGATCCCCAGCCCGTAATTTGAGATAACTGCCCAGCGAAGTTTTTTATCCTTTACAACTTTCTCCACAGAGTCCATCTCTTCATCGGTAAGGCCCGTGGTCCCTATGACAGCATCGATACCTGCGTCCGCGTAGATCCTGAGGTTTTTCATAAGGATGTTGCTGGACGTAAAATCCACCACAACATCGGGGCGGCTTTCTTTTAAACCCTCCGCGAGATCCCCCGACGAGAGGATTCCGACCGGTGTCAGACCTGCAATGGTTCCCAGGTCAAATCCCTGCTCCCGGCACCATCCTCCGACCAATTCCGTGCTATCCTTCGCTATTGCGTTCCTCACGACCAGCCTGCCGACATTGCCGGAAGCTCCCGATACAAAGATTTTTTTCAGGATGGATCACCTCCCCCAAAAGGTTTTTCTGCGGACAGGTAACAGTTTACCCTAATTTGTACTGCATGGTCACCTGATGGTATCCTTGATGTCTAAATCCGCGCAACAAAGAGGGGTGCGGTGGAATTGGCTGTTTTGTGGCAAAATGAAATCAGGTCGGCAAGCACTCTGAAGGGCAAGATCTTTACAGTCCCATGGAAAGTCTGCCGTGATGCAGCGAAAGGGACGGATATAACTCCCCGGGAAGCCGAACTCTGGGCCTGCGAGAACGGGATCTGCCCTTCCAGGTACGAGCGGAACATTGGAACCCTGGGGCTGGAAGGCCAGGCAAGGCTCCTTTCTTCGCACGTGGCGGTTATCGGCTGCGGAGGTCTGGGGGGCTGGATAGTCGAAATACTTGCACGGGCCGGGGTCGGCAAACTTGCTGTTGTCGATGGAGACATGTTCGGCGACAATAACCTCAACAGGCAGGCCCTTTGCACGGAGGAAAATATCGGCCTTTCAAAGGCCGTTGCGGCGGGAGAGAGGGCACTTACCCTCAACGGTGCCGTGGAAGTCGACGTGTGGGACCAGTTCATAACCGGAGACAATGCTAACGCGATACTTGAGGGTTGCGATGTTGTCATGGACGCTCTCGACAGCAACAGGGCTCGTTCGGTGCTGATTTCCGCCTGCCGGGACCTGGATATTCCTCTGATCCATGGAGCGATAGGCGGTTTCTGGGGGCAGTCATGCGTCATCATGCCCGAGGACAGGGCTCCCTGGGAGATGGCCGGGGGGGCAGACAAGGGCATAGAGGAATTAACAGGCAATCCACCCTTTACACCTGTATTCATTGCCTCCATTCAGGCCGCCGAAGCCATAAGACTGATAACCGGAATTGGCGAGCCATTGAGAGACCTGCTCTGGTGCGACCTTAAGGAGCATGAGTATTTTAAGGTCAAGACCGGCGAACGGTAAACGGAAAACAAAGGCGGCAGGAAACTGGAGACTGGAAACTGGAAGGACCGGGGCCGGAGTGAAGGCTTTGCCGAAGGCTCAGGAGCCTGTGAGTTTCGTAGCCGTCGCGAAGGGGCAGGGAAAGCACACCTGCCGGGGTTTTCGGCATTGTGCGGTCGCCCCGTAGCAGGCGCAGAAACGAACGTTTTCAGGCGAGTTGCCTTTCGGAAAAGACTTCACTCCGGGACCGTAAGGCTGTACTGTCTGTCTCCCGGTTTTTTCGATTAACGATTCACGATTTACGATTCACGATTTACGATTTTCGATTCACGCGTTACGTAAAAACAGGAGGTTTCGGGATGCTTGTCGACAGGGTAAGGCGTTACTATCTTCTTGAGGATTTGAACTGCGCGGAAAGCCTCCTCTATGCAGCCAACGACGAATTCAGCCTTGGTCTGGACGCGAAGGGGCTCAGGACGATGGCCGGTTTTGGGGGGGGCATGGGGGTTGAGACCACCTGCGGGGCCCTGGCGGGAGCAGTGGCGGCAATATCGGTCCGCTTCACGAAGACTAGGGCTCACGAGAACCCGGAAGTGAAGGAGATCTGCAAGGCATTCCTTGATGGCTTCGTGGAAAGGCACGGTACAATGGATTGTCTGCCTCTTAAAGAACTCTATCGTGACAGCGACGAAAGGTTCCGCTGCATGCCTGTCGTCGAAATGGCCGCGGAGGAACTGGAAAAGATCATGAAAAGCCTTGAGGCGTGAAGGGAGAAACTTGGGATACTGGAGGCAGGAAGGGCAAGAGCTTTGTCCTTGCCTTGACCGTTTACTGTTGACCATTCACCGTTTACGATCTTTTCTGGAGGTCTGCCATTGAAACCTGAGCGCTTGATAATTCTTTTCACAGGAATAATCGCACTGGTAATGACGGGTGCCGTGCTCAAGACCGCGAGCGGGGTCTTTCTCCCTCTTGTCGTCGCGGCACTGCTCTATTTTCTTTTCGCCCCGATCGTGAAGTACATGTCCAGCAGGAAAGTCCCGACTCCCGTAACGACCACGGCGGTCCTGGCCATATTCATCGGCGTGTGCGCCGCCGGAGGCCTGTTCATAAACACCCGGATCACGGCGATGATATCCGCATACCCTCGCTACCACGCCAGGTTCGAGACCCTTGCCGGGACAATTATGGACCAGTTCGAGATATCCCCGATCTGGTGGGAGAATGTCCACCTTGCTCCGGTGGTAGGAGAACAACTGCTTGCGCTTTCGGGTTTCCTGGTAGGATTCATGACAAACCTTGTACTGGTGGTCTTCTTCCTGGTTTTTCTTCTCCTTGGAGCACCTTTTTTTGATCTCAAGATCGACAAGGCCCTTTCCTCCCGCAACGCCTCAAGAGCCAGAGAAGTTACAAGAAAAATATCGGGGCAGATCAGTTCATACCTTTTCCTGCAGTTTGTCATAAGCGCCGCTACGGGTTTCATAGCATGGGCCCTCTTTGCGTCGGTCAAACTGGATTTCGCCGTAACCTGGGGAGTATTGACCTTCCTTCTAAATTTCATTCCTAACCTTGGTTCTTTTATTGCGGCCTTCCCCCCGATACTACTTGCTCTGGTCCAGTTCTACCCATCTTTCAGTCAGGCGATCGTCATCTCGCTGGGCCTTATGGTCATCCAGCAGGTTCTGGGAAATTTCGTTACCCCGAAAGTCATGGGAGACCGGCTCAACCTGAGCCCCGTGATCATACTCGTCTCCCTGCTTATGTGGGGATGGCTCTGGGGTATCGCGGGTGCGATCCTCTCGGTCCCGATAGCATCGACGATAAAGATAGTGTGCGACAATCTGTCTCCACTAAAGCCAATAGGTGTCCTTATGTCCTCTGGAAAGACCTTTACCAGATCCCAGGAATCCAGCGAGAACTGACTATGCTGTCCTCCTGTTGACTTTTGCGTATTTGCGTTTTATTGTCTTGCTAAAGTCTTCAAGGGGGACCATAGAGATGAGAAAAAGGGCTTTTGTTTTCGCTCTCCTCGTTATTGTTTCTATTCCCGGATCGGCAGGAGCAACCCCTAACCCCATAGCATCGGGCCCCACAGGCGTCCCGGTTGTCGCCCTGACCTTTGATGACGGGCCCCACCAGAGAGAAACTCCTCTCCTCCTGGACATTCTCGAGAAGCATGGTGTCAGGGCCACTTTTTTTATAGTAGGAACGAGGGCGGTGGATCACCCCGATATTCTCAGTGAAATAGTAGCCATGGGACACGGGGTGGCCAACCATTCCTGGTCCCACAGAAACATGCCCCTTCTCGACAGGCAGGCGATGTATCAGGAGATAGCCTTCTGCAGCCAGGCCATCGAGGCAATAGCAGGAATTCGCCCGAAGTTTTTCCGTCCTCCCGGAGGCAACTGGAACGGCGCGCTCCTTGATGTCTCTTCCGACCTTGGACTTTCGTTGGTCCTTTGGAGCGTGAACGCCTACGATACCAGCAATACAAGCGCCGAGGATATCGCGTCCCTTGTCATAAGGCGTGCGGGTCCCGGTTCGATCATCCTGATGCACGGAGGAATGGAGAACACCATGCTTGCCATTCCCGACATCATAGAAGGGCTACGGGCAAAGGGCCTTCTTTTTGCAACCCTGGACCAGATGTTCCGTTTCACCCCGGCGGCAAGGTCCCCACTTCCTCCGAAAATTCCCGTAGAGACCGCTTTTCAGGGTTTTCCCCTTCTTTCTCCGGCCACGACCTTTACCGAATAATAGGCAATCCCAGCTATCTCTCCCGCGATGAGGAAGATCCTTCTTGCGTTCATCTCCGCTACCCTCTGGGCAGCTTCCGCCGCATCCAGTCCCTCGGGGGGCATGTAGTAGGTAGCGAGGTAAGTGAAAAGGACCATAACCGCCAGCGTGGCAGCTCCTGACCATATCAGCCCCAGGCGGGTCCTCATGTTGATCCGGGAGAAAATAAAGTTGGCGACTATGAATCCGAGAACACCCATTACAAACCTCAAAAAAATCCCTCCAGATGTGTTTTCACCCTTTTCTGCGCGGGAGGAAAACCTGTCGATTTCACAACTTGCTGGAACCATGTTATATATTTACGTGAAAACCATTTTATTGCAAAGGGGGACTTCATTTTGCCAAGGATAGGCCTGGCTCTCGGAGGGGGAGGAGCAAGAGGCGCCGCCCATTTCGGCGTCCTGAAGGTCCTTGAGGAAGAAGGTATCCCCATCGACATTATTGCCGGAACATCGATGGGGGCCATCGTCGGGGGAATGTATGCCCAAAATCCCGATGTGGGCGAGATAATCGAAAAATACCACTCGTTCCTCCAAAGCGCCGACTACAAATCCCTGGGACTTGAGGATATCGTCCCCAGAGAAGACGAAGAGCCCCACCTCCTTCAGAAATTCGCCAGGACCATCGCGAAGAGGGTCTACATCAATTCCATGGGATCACGGTCGGGAATAATGAAGCCCGACATTCTGGAGGATGCCCTGAAAGCCCTGCTGGACAGGGGGAACATGAGTGACGCGAGAATAACCTTCGGGGCCGTGGCAACGGATCTCAACAGCGGAAACACTCTTCTCCTCCGCGAGGGCAGCCTGAGAAAGGCGGTAAAAAGAAGCGCCCTCATCCCCGGATTCCTACCTCCGGAAAAAGATTCCGACAGACTGATAACCGACGGAGGCGTCAGCGACCCTGTCCCGGTAAGATCCGCCAGGGATATGGGGGCCGAAGTGGTGATCGCCGTTTCGGTCGATCCCACCACAATGGAGAAGATCGAGGACCCTAACATGATAAATATCATGAGAAGATGTGACCTTATCCGGGGGATCTACATGTCCAGGATCCAGACGGAGATGGCCGATGTCTGCGTATGGCCGGACATGAGCGGAATACACTGGAGCGAATTTCTCTCCTCCGAAGAATTTATCCGGGCGGGAGAGGCAGAAACCAGAAAAAAGATACCAGAGATCAGAAAAGCCATCAGGAGAAAGAGACACTGGATCTTCCGGTTTTTGCCACTGTAAATCACAGTCCCCAGGCTTCTTTCACTGAATCCCCCTTGCCCTATTCGGCCAGAACGTACCCCTTTTCACGGAACAGCCTCAGGCAGACATCAACGACCTCGGGGTCGTAAATGGTTCCCCTGTTCTTCTCGATTTCATCCAGGGCCTCGTCAATTCCAAGAGCGGGGCGGTAGGGCCTGTAGGATGCCATTGCCTCAACTACGTCGGCTACTGCCAGGATTCGGGCCTCAATGAGGATATCCTCGCCCTCAAGACCCCGCGGGTACCCTGAGCCGTCCAGTCTTTCGTGATGCTGGTAAATGATCTCGGCAAGAGGAATGTCCGAATCCACATCCCTGAGGATATCCCTGCCGCTCTGTGGGTGTTCGCGAATAATATTTTTTTCAATATCCGAGAGCTTTCCCGGCTTGCTGAGGATCTCCGAAGGTACGGATATCTTCCCTATGTCGTGGACGTATCCCGCGACCCTTATGCCTTCGACCCTTTCGGGATCGAACCCCATCTCCGAAGCGATAGCACCTGCAAGATCCGCGACGCGCCTCTGGTGGCCGGCAGTATAGGGGTCCCTTCTTTCAACAGTCTGTGTAAGAACCTCGATGGTCGTCTGGAGAGCCTTCCGAAGTTTTTCTTCGGCCTCGACCCTCTTGGTAATATCCCTGGTCACCCCCTGGATACCTATGGGGACACCATTATCATCACGGATTAGGGACATGTGCATGGAGATCCATATCAGGCTTCCGTCAGCCCTGTAATGCCTGGCCTCTATAAGCCTGGTCCTCTCCCTGTCAACATCCGGGGCTTTTTCCTTTTCCATCTCCTCAACCATTATGGAATGGATCCTGGCCAGATCTTCAGGGGGAAACTTATCCTCCATATTTCGCTCAAGGTGCTCCCCGACTGATTCCCCGAGGAGCCTCTCTATGGAGGGGCTGATATAAGTGGTTCTCATGTCCAGATCAGCCGTCCATACTACGTCGGAAATGTTCTCGGTTATCCGGCGATGCTTTGCCTCGCTTTTACGAAGGGCATCCTCGGCTGCTTTCCGCTCCGTCACATCCTCGACGGTACCTTCGTAATGGAGGATTTTCCCGTCAGCGCCGCGTACAGCCCTGGCACTCTCCCTGACGAAGAGCACCGTGCCGTCCCGCCTGGTCCATGCCGATTCAAGACCCACTATCTCTCCTTCGCTCTCCATGGTCTGCTGGAACATTTCCCGGGAGTAGTCGGGTTCGAAACCATCTTTACTGAGATCGCGCCTTGCCAGTTCTTCAAATGACGAATAACCCAGCATTTTTACCAGCGAGGAGTTCGCCATCAGAATCCTTCCGTCGGGGCTTGTCCTGTACAGGCCTATAGTCGCGTTCTCGAAGAGATTTCGGAATCTCTCCTCGCTCTCCCGAAGGGCCTCCTCTGTTTTCCACAGATCGGTGATATCCCTGACCAGGCCACCGACACCTTTTGATCCATCCCTGAAAGGAACCGGAAACTTGCGAGTCTCAAAGATCCTGCCGTCGCCGAATTCTTTTGACAATACCTGCTGGTCGGCCCGAAGGGCCTCCAGGTCACCTTTAAGGCACTGCTCCGCCAATGAGGGAGGAAGAAGGTCCTGGCCAGATTTGCCGATAACTTCCCCCGCTCCCATCCCCAGAAAATCCAGATATGCCCTGTTTGCCATAACATGCCTCAGGGAGGAATCCTTGAGAAAGGCCATATCCGAGGTGGAATTCAGAAAAAGATCCAGCCTCTCCCTGCTTCGGGACAGATCCTCCTGGGCTTTTTTCAGCTCCGAGATGTCCTGGAAACCTCCCAGGACACGGACGATATTCCCGGAGGCATCCTTCTCGGGGACACCCATCGTCCGGACCCAGACTCTGCGGCCGGTCCCTGTTATGATCTGCAGCTCCTCATCGTAGGGCTCGCCGAGTTTTACACATCTTTCAAAGACCTCGGATATCCTCTCCCGGCACTCGGGGGCATAGAACCCGATACCCTCCTCGACGGTGGGGGTAAAACCGGGGGGCATCTCGTGGATCCGCGCTACCTCGTCGGACCATATTGAGATAAACTCGGGCAGTTCCACGGTCCACCAGCCAAGGGAGGCCAGTTCACCGGCAAGATTCTGTAAGGCTTCCCTGGTTGTAACTTCTTTCAGAAGCCTGCTGTTCTCGGCATTCGAACGGGCAAAACGGAGATTGGCCAGACCCTGTTCCGAGAGGTATCCCGCGAGGGACACGAAAAAAGACATCGCATTCTCTATGGTCTCTCTGGAAAACCTTGGGACCCTGTCAAGGGCCGCCATATATTCTTCTTGTTGGAAACCGTAGCGTTCTGCCTGGGCACGGAAAAATTCACGGTCGACATCCTCGTCATCAAAGAAAAACTGGCCCATGAAGATGTTCCCGAGCTTCCTACCCATTACCATTATCGGGGTGGCGATGTCCCACATACCGTTTTTGCACTTGTAGAGATTGAATTTTCCGGGTTCGATCCCTTTGGTAAGCCCCGTATCGCTCTCGATACAGTTCGCACAAGATTCGGGGTGGGTCCGGTGAAAGCAGGTGCAGATATCCTGCCAGCCCACACCGGCGAGGATTTTTCCTTTCGAGTCGATCAGCGAGAAGGGCAGGGCCGTAACTTCGAAGAAGAGATCCATCATCCTCTGGATCACCGAAGGATCAATTACATCAGAGAGTTTTACCTCTGACATACCACTACCGTCCGGGGGAAGAGCAACATTTCCACCAGATTCCGGAACCCGGCCGGGATGGAAACCCCTGGAATTTTCCATTCAGCGCCACCTCTCTGTTCTCTGTGACAGCATTTCTTCTCACTGAACAGGCCCGCCCATTGTACCATCATCCTCACGACCTTTCATCGAGGTATTGTTTCAGGCGGCTATCCGGACCCTGCTTCGGGCTTTACTTTTCGGTTTGGCAAACAGACCTTATGAAAGGATCCAGACTTAAAAAGGCCCCGGTTAATTCACCGGGGCCTTCACTTTTTACAGCCTGGATGTTACGAATGTTACCTCGGGTTTATTGTACCCATACACTGGCCAAGGGTGTTGGCGTAAAGGCCAGACGCGGACTGGACATAGACGGCCTCGACAATGTAGTACTTGCCCGGCGTGTGAGTCAGGAGGAACCCTGCGCCTATCGGCTGGCCGTTGTAAGACCCCGAATACTCGGTTACAAAAGCGTGCCCCCCGCTGTTGAGGTTGACCACTGTCTGGTTGATCCGGCGGATGCTGTAGGGACGCTGACCCTCAAACCGGACGGCAAGATCTTCCAGCTTGATCCCCGAGCCACTGGCGGCATGGACCCTGATAAAGGCATTCTCTCCCGGCTCCATCGCCTGTATGGCCACATCATTGGCAAGATCGGTCCCCGTTACCCATCCGGCCGGTACCATTATGGAGACCCCCCACCTGGGACTTGTCACCCAGACCAGGCCCGGAGCCGCTCCGGGAATTCCCCCTGGGGCGGCAGGAGGAGCACCGCCTACATTGAAAAGCGCGAAAGCCTTGGCATAATTCTGCCCCTGCGCAAGGTTGGGGAATATGTAATATGAACCGGCCGCCAGGACAAGACCTATTGCCTGGTTCGGTTCCCAGTATCTGGCAACGACATGACCAGCCGCATTCTGGATCCAGAACCCGCTACCGGTAGATGATGCAGAAATAATCGTCCCGGGTGACGGAAGATAGAAAGGCTGACCCTCAAGTCTCGCAGAGTTACCCATAGTCCCGCGAGTCTGTGAACCCGAGGCGTGGACATTCTGCGCTCCCGATTCGGATGAAAAAAGAAGAAGAACAAGAAGAACCGCCATCATGACCAACATCTTTTTATTTTTCATCTTTTCTTCACTCTCCCTTATTAGTGGAACAGAATTCCTTCGACACTATTGTATCACTGCAAACCAAAAAATCCCCCTGTGACATAACTGAAACAGTGAAGCAAAACTGGCGTTACAGGGATATCCTAGACTTTTAACTGAAATTCGGACGTTATTGAGGGGGGATCAGATGAAACCGGTTTTTGTAACCTACGCTTCAGCCGGCAACGGTCACAGATCTGCAGCGCAGGCAGCGGCCGAGGCACTGAATGCCGCGGGAAGGGCTCCCGTGATAGCGGACGTACTTGATTTCGCTGACCCCGTTTTCAGGAAGATATACTCTGACATTTATCACATGGCAGGCGAGCATTCTCACGGGGTATGCGGAGCCATGTACAAGATAACCGACACAAAACGTGAAACCAGTTCCATCGTCAAGATGATAGACAGGATAAGCCTCAGCAGGACAGGCCCCTTTGCGGGATTCGTAAAGGACAATAGCCCGGATTCGGTCCTTGCAACACACTTTCTCCCCATGTCCGCCGTGGCATGGATGAAACGACAGGGACTTTACTCCGGATCCCTCTTTGCAGCCGTCACGGATTATGACCTGCACCAGATGTGGCTTTCGGAAGAGGTGGACACCTATTTCGTGGCAAATCATGAAATAGAGGAAAAACTCTGCGGGATGGGAATTCCCCCAGGCAGGATCGTGGTCTCGGGGATCCCGGTCAGGGAAAGCATAGCCGGGGCTTCCGGGGAACCCGCAAAACAAACCGGATCTTCTCTTTCGATCCTGTTCCTGGCAAGTTCCATAGCGGATGAAAAGGCTTTACAGATAGTCGATCTTCTGCTTTCACTCCCGGAAAAGGTCAACCTGGACGTGGTCTGCGGAAGGAATGAGAGCCTTTTCGGTACCCTGGAGAAAAAACTGTCAGCCGGGAATACCAGTTTCAACATAACGGGGTTCACCGACAATATCCAGAAGCATTACTCTGCAGCAGACGTCATTGTAACCAAGCCAGGGGGCCTGACGATCTCCGAATCTCTCTGTTTTGGTCTCCCGATGCTTTTCGTACATCCCATTCCCTTTCAGGAGACCAGAAATGCCGAGTTCATTCAGAGAAAAGGTGCCGGATGGCTTGTTTCTGATCTTTCCTCACTTGGGAAAATGACGAGTATCCTGGCCTCTGAACCTCTTCTGCTGGAAAAGACCAGAAAATCCTGCAGATCCCTGGCAAGACCCGACGCATCCAGGATCATAGCCCATGAGGTAATAAGAAGATCCATCAATCCCGCCTGTCTCAGGCCGGAAACGGCCCCTCCCGCAGAGACGGCTGAAACAAGGTGATAAAAATGGTCTACAGAAGCGTGTTCATTTCCGATGTTCATCTTGGGACAAGATGGAGCAAGGCAGAAGAACTTGCATCCTTCCTTTCGTCGATTAGATGCGAAAAACTCTACCTGGTCGGCGACATTATCGACGGGTGGAAGCTCAGGAACAACCCTCGCTGGCCACAGTCTCACAACAGGGTCATCAGGAAAATCCTGAAAATGGCCAAAAGGTCTGAAGTTTTCTACATAACAGGAAACCACGACGAGTTCGTCGACGAGTTCGAGGGGTACGATTTCGGCGGCATCAGGATCTGCAAGAAGACATCCCACATCACAGCCGATAACAGGCGGTTTATGGTGATTCACGGAGACGAATTCGATGTGGTGGTCAAATACCGAAAATGGCTGGCTTTTCTCGGGGACACGGCCTATACCTTCGCGTTGTACCTTAACGATATTCTGACCTGGATCAGGTCCCGTCTGGGTCTCCCTTACTGGTCCCTTTCCCAGTATCTGAAACATCGTGTCAAGGATGCAGTTGCCTTCGTGGGAGATTTCGAGGAAACCCTCCTCACGGAGACACAGAAGGGGAACCATCACGGGGTAATATGCGGACACATCCACCGTCCGACAATACGAAACATAGAGGATACCGTCTACTGTAATTCCGGAGACTGGGTAGAGAGTTGTTCGGCACTTGTGGAGCATGCCGATGGAACCCTGGAAGTGGTCAGGTGGGACGGCGAAAAGATTATTGGAGATGTCTGCGAAAGGCCCAAACTCCTTGAAATGGATTACGTGGTTTCCCCCGATACGAACAACTGCCCCGAGAAACGGGTTCCCCTGGCAGTATGAACTCTGACAAAGGCGAAAACGCGGGAGGTTTCAGGAGGCGAGAGACCCTGGTCTCTCGCCCGCGGACAGTACTTGAAGGTTTTCCAGAAACTGATCGGTACATGAACCCCACGAGCATGAAAGAGCATGTTCCCTGCAGGTTTCCCGATCGATACCAAGGGCTTCCATGCAGGCTTTTTGCAGATCCTCATCAAGAACACCGGTAACCCCTTCAATCACGACATCCTTTGGCCCCTGGACCGGGAAAGCCGCCACAGGAAGGCCGCACGCGGCGGCCTCGAGCATAACGATCCCGAATGTGTCGGTAAGACTGGGGAAAACAAATACATCGCTGCAAGCATAGATGGAAGCAAGTTCCCTCCCCGTTCTGGCACCAGTAAAAACCACCCCGGGATAGGATTCCCTGAGTTCATCAAGGGCCGGGCCGTCACCAGTAACGATCTTTAACCCTGGCAGATCCAGGTCAAGAAAAGCCTTGATATTCTTCTCCACTGCCACACGTCCGACGTAAAGAAACCTGGGCCTGGGAAGGTTTTCCATCAGGTCTATCCCGGAAGTTGCGGGATTGAATCTTTCTGTATCTACTCCCCTGGACCACATTTTCAGATTACGGAACCCCCGGGCCGCCAATTCGTCACGAAGCGATGCAGTGGATACCATTACCCCCGAAGAGGGAGAATGGAACCAGAGGAAATATCCCGTCAGTAAATCCTGGGGAATTCGGAAGCGCATCGAGATATACTCGGGGAACCGTGTCATGTAAGCAGTAGTGAACGGGAAAGATCTCGCAAGGCACCACTGTCGCGCCGCCAGGCCTATAGGTCCTTCGGTAGCAATGTGTACCGCGTCGGGACAAAATTCCTCAAGATATTTTCCCACAAACCATACATCCACCGCCAAAAGGATCTGAGGATACGTCGGGCAAGGAACTGTCCTGAAAAGTTCTGGTGAAATAACAGAGACCAGGTGTCCCCTTTTTTCAAGACAGTCGACAGTGTTCCGGATGGAGTTGACAACCCCGTTGATCTGGGGAGTCCATGCATCGGTAACGATAGCTATCCTCATCGCTCTCCCCCCTGTCCCGGGCACTTTGATCCCCCGCCAATCGCGGGGGCCATACCACCCCCGAAAAAATCCTACTATTCCTTTCCTACGAAAAAGTTTCATTACTGTAACCATCCTGTTGCGAAACTGCATCTCCCCTTGTTTTTGATTTGTAACATAAATGTTAGGCTCCGGTGACGCTGCCGTAGCAGGTCCGGGGTTACGATGACTTTGCTTTTGAGGAGGTTTTGCGATGAACTGCGCGAGGACACTAATCGGAGAGGCAGCCGAGGAGGTCGCCATGAGGGAAATACTATGCGGAGCCGTATCGACCCTCTTTCAGCCGATAGTCGAACTGGAGAGCGGTAGAATTCTCGGCTTTGAAATCCTCAGCAGGGGTATTCCTCCTATTGAGAGCGCCGGAGCAATGTTTCAGTTTGCAAAATTCATGAATTGTTCCCATGAACTGGAGTGCGCCTGCTGTCTGCGCGCCCTTGAATCGATAGCCTTGAGAGATCCCGATCCGGACTGCCGGTTTTTCCTCAATTTCAGCATCGATACTCTTCTTGACGAGAACTTCATCAGTCGCATTTACCCCGAATCTCTGAAAAAATACGGGCTGACGCCGGAGCAAATTATCATCGAGCTCTCGGAGAAAACCCCGGTCCTCTCAGAGGAACCCTTCACCAGCCTTATCTCTTCAATTCGCCGACAGGGTTTCTCCTTTGCGATAGATGACTTTGGCTCAGGTTACTCCAGCCTCAGGACAATAATTGCGGCGTCGCCTTCCTATCTCAAAATAGATATGGGAGTCGTAAGAAATATTCATAAAAGCCCCGAACGGCTAAAAATCGTGAAAGCCCTGATAGAATTCGGAGCCAGCGTTGATGCCCAGGTCATCGCCGAAGGAGTAGAGACGATCGAAGAATACAGGGCCCTTGCCGACCAGGGGTTAAAACTCGTTCAGGGCTTTCTCTTCGGAAGGCCGGAGGCGGAAATGAGGAAATCAGCGAAACAGATCCCCATTTTTCAGGAACAAAAGACCATCCATTCTATCTCAGGCATATTCGGCCAGTCGGATCAATCCGAAAAGGCCGAAGCTATAGTAAGACCATCCCACGTTATTCCCTCGGGAACCATGACCTGTGCTGAGGCCGACCATTTTTTCAGCAGACATCCTGACGTCGACCATTTTGTTGTTGCAGGCGACCTTGGTGTTGAGGCTCTTGTTACCCGGCATCATTTCTACTCCAGGACTGCCGGCGCCTTCGGATATTCACTGAACCAGAACAGGCCGGTCGAAGCAATAGCCAAAACTTCCTTCCTATCCGTCGGCAGCGATGAGGCTATCAGGAATATTTACAGGGTCGCAATGGAAAGAGTCCAGGAAAATGTATACGACCCCGTTATCATCGTTAGCCCCGATAACAGGTTTATTGGAACCATAACGATCCGGCAACTTGTTATGAGAGCCGGCGAAATTGAGACCGACAACGCCCTCAACAAAAATCCCCTGAGCGGACTGCCCGGTAACAGGCGGATCGAAAGGTGGATACTCGAAGCGCAGAGACCGGGAAGGGATTTCGTTATCGCCTATGCCGATCTCTCCAACTTCAAGGAGTTCAATGACCGTTACGGTTTTATCCGGGGAGACGAAATGATAGGATTTACGGCCTCGGTCCTCAAGAGCAACCTAAAAAAGGGTCCCTGCAGGATAATGCTCGGGCACGTGGGGGGAGACGATTTCGTCTTCATCTCCGACGGAGAGCTCACCGAAGATATTCTGGATAATATCTGTACGGAATTCGACGAGGGAAAGATCTCTTTTTTCTCGGAGGAAGATCTGAAGGAAGGCTTTTATTACGCCCTCGACCGCAAGAACAGAAAGACCAGGATCCCCCTTGTGACGATGAACGTCTCCGCCATTTCGAGCAGGACCCTGGGTGGCTGGAAGCACCCTGCGGAGATCGCCCAGATCGCATCGGGCCTCAAACACAAGGTGAAACAACACAGTGGGGAACTTGGCAAAAGTACATATCTTTTCGACAGGAGAGACCACCAGTCTTCAAAACAGGAGGACTGCCCCCAATAATCCGATGCAAGCCGGTTCTGCCCACTCAGTGACCGCGATCGCCCCGAAAACTGACATTCTTACCCGCAAGGACATTCAAAGTGTAAAATACCCCCGGAAGATAAATGAGGTGGAAATTTTGCTTGCAAGAATTAAGAACCTTGCTGTCGTGGTCTTTCTGTTTCTCTTATTCCTGCTCCCTGTCACGGTCGGGGGAGGAGAGCACTCGTGCATGGAGGTCGCCAGACTTTTTGAAGGAGAAAAGCCTCTGGAGTGGGGGCAGGAGGTCACGGGGGTGATAACGAGCTTCGACCCCGGTGACGCAATGGCTGTTGCACTGACTTTCGACGCCTGTGGAGGTGGCGTGAAGGGCAACGGCTATGACGGGGAGCTTGTTGAATTCCTGAGAAAGGAAAAGATCCCCGCGACCCTTTTCGTCAACGCCCGCTGGATAAGATCTAACCCGGATATTTTTGCCGAGCTGGCTTCGGACCCCCTTTTCGAGATAGCCAACCACGGACTGGAACACAAGCCCCTTTCTGTTAACGGCAAAAAGGCTTACGGGATATCAGGGACTGCCAGCCCGGCTGAGGCGGCACGGGAGATCGAGGGCGGGGCAGAGGCCATCGAAAGGGCATCGGGCAAAAGACCCCGTTTCTTCAGGTCCGGGACCAATCATTACGACGAGATCGCCGTAAGGATCGCCGAAGAACTCAACCACCGGGTTGTCGGATGCAGCGTCAACGGCGACGGCGGATCCACCTTTTCTCCTAAGCAGGTTGAAAAACAGATACTCTCTGCCCGGCCAGGGGATATAATCCTGATGCACATGAACAGGCCCGAGGGCGGCACCGCAGAAGGAGTAACAACGGCAGTACCGGCCCTGAAGGAGAGGGGCTTCTCCTTCGTCAGGCTCTCGGAGGTACTTAAATAACAGGGAAGGAATAATGATCGCAATGGATACCGCCCTTACAGGAACATCCCTTCTGATCTACGGTATGGTGCTGGGAATCTCCATAGCCGCGCCTGTCGGCCCCATAGGTGTACTCTGCATTCGGCGAACCCTCGCCGCAGGCCTTCTCCCTGGCCTTGCGACCGGCCTTGGAGCCGCCGTCGCTGACGGGCTTTACGGAGCCGTGGCGGCTTTCGGCATAGCGTCCGTCGCCAACCTTCTTATGGCTGTCAATCTCTGGTTGCGGCTTGCCGGGGGAACCTTCCTTCTCTGGCTGGGCTTCAGAACCGTTTCCAGAAAACCGGAAGATCCTCTTCAGGAGATTCCGCAGGATCCCGAAGGCTTTTCTCTTGCGACAGATTTTGCTTCCACTTTTGTTCTTACCCTGGCCAACCCCATGACTATTATTTCGTTTTCTGCCATCTTCATGGGTCTGGGAAAAGACATCGCAACGGCAGGGGCGACAGGACCCCTTCTTCTCGTTATGGGTGTTTTTTCCGGCTCCGCGCTATGGTGGCTTGGACTCAGCTCCTTTTTCTCCCTTTTCAGGAAAAAAATGACCCCGACAGCCATGAAATGGGTCAACAGGGTTTCTGGTTCTGTTATTGTCCTGTTCGGGGCAATAATTCTCCTGGACGCCATCATTTGATGCCCCCCTTCCCGCAAGACAGATTGAATTGACCAGGGGGTTCCATTCTTTTGATACTGGATTTATTATGACATCGAAATAGAGAGAAAAAGGAAGGTGATGCGTAGTGAAAGGAAAACTCCTTTTTATGGCCCTTGCCGCGATTTTGCTCTTCCCGGTATCTTCTGCTCCGGCCTCTGAATGCCCGCCGGTAAGGCCCGACGCGGAACCCCTTTTCGAGACAGAGGGGATATTCGTCGGGAAACTGGATGGGAACCTTCTTATACTCCTTGAAAACCGCGATGGTGACAGGCAGGTCAGTTTCACCCTCGACAGGGATCAGGCCTCAAAACTGTTCGCCTACGCTGTCGAGGCAAGAAAGGCGGCGCCGGGAATGAACCCCTTCGCGCCCACGGGAAACATGGAAGTACCCAAAGACCAGAGACCCCTTGAACCGGTCATTATCGGAACACTGGAGGGAGGTTCCCTCTGGGCCCACGTATCGGGAAGGGACTACCGTAACGGATCCTTCTTCGCCGATTTCCTTATGGCCCCGGCCGGGAGCGGCAATTCGCCGGACAAAAACTATATGCAGGCCATGACTATCTACGAGACAGCGCCGACCTTTCCCAAAGAGGAAATAATCGACAAGACGACGGGACAGCCTTTGGAAAAACCTTCCCAGCCCGAGGCAAGATGGGGTGATGAATTTTCAGCCTTCCTTTCGGTTCTGCAAAAGTTCACGGGCTCGAAGTTGCTGATCATCGGATGATATCAGGCCGTCGGGGGTTCACTCTGGTCGAACTCCTGGCGGTTCTTCTGATCATCGGCATCCTGGCGGGGACAATGTTGCTTGTCATGGGACCGGGAACCGAGAGGGCCCGTCTTGCCGTATGCCAGAAAGACGCCCGAACCGTTGGCTCTGCGGCGAGGCTCTACGTATGGGAAAATCCGGGCAGTGAACCACAGCTGCAGGACCTTGTGGATACAGGTTATCTTGAGGGCCTCCCTGCCTGCATTGCCCAGGGCACATGCTCGTGGCTGCCCGGAGAACTCCGGCTTGTCTGCGAAAGCGAAGGACCAGCCGAACCGGAACCTCTCACCCCTCTTGGCTCTACCTTTGCCGAGATCTCGGGAACCATGGCAGAAAGGGTCCTGAAATACTACCAGGACAACGGGACACCCCTCAGCACCTGGCAGGATGGTCGTTATGCGGCGATAGGGCTTGACAAGGACTTCTGGGACAACCCCGTCGAGGGGATCATGTATGTCCCTCAGGGACTCTTCGTGAAGATCCGACCGGCAGTTCCGGGGATAACCTTCCAGGTAACGACAACCGGTGGAGAGACAAAGACCCTTACCAGCAGCCTCAACTGGAATATCTGGCACAATGTCGTCACCGATACCTGGTACTTCCACAACAGCAATGATCCAGACAACGCCTTCGACCCGCAGACCCTGGTTATAATCCGCGACTGAAAACCCTCAGCTCCGCTCCCCCTTTACGGCAACCACTATACCCGCGAGGATCAGCGCCCCCCCGACAACCTTGGCGAGGGTCAAGGTCTCTCCAAACAGGATCCACGCCAGGAGCGTGGCCCCTATCGGCTCACCCAGCAGGGCTACTGCCACGAGGCTGGCACTGAGATAGCGAAGGGCCCAGTTATAGCTGCTGTGTCCCATTATCTGCGAGACAAGGGCCATCCCGACGAAGGCCGACCATGTTCCCCCACTGAAGCCCGCCAGAGGAAGTCCTGTCACAACTATCACCGCCAGAAGCACGAGGGCTGCGGCCCCGTAGCATACCATTGTGTAAACGGGAAGGCTCACCTTGGCCCTGACCACTCTACCGGTAAGAAAATAAAGGGTAGCGAACCAGGCACCGAAAAGAGCCAGGATGTCACCCAGAAGGGCCTTCCCGCCCAGGGCAAAATCGCCGGCGCTGATCACGAGCACCCCACAAAAACTCAGGGCGATACCTGCCCAGGTCATCCGGCTGACCCTGTCACCGCTTACGAAGGGGGAGAGGATCGCCGTCCAGATGGGAATCGTCTCAACGATCACAACGCTGCTCGCGATGGAGGTATAGAAAAGCGACGTGATCCACGTCGAAAAATGCAGGGCCAGGAAGGTCCCGGCAAGTACCACACGAAGCAGGTCCTTTTTTTGCAGCCCGAAGAGTTCCTGTCTGTGCCGGGCAAAGACGAGGGGTGCCATTACAGCGGCTGCCATCCCCGAGCGATAGAAGGATATTACGATTGGTGAAGCATCGGCGTATCGGGCAAAGATGGAACCTGTCGATATCCCTATGATTCCAAGCAAAAGGACAAAAAAGGGCGTAAAACGGCCAACGGATGGCGACAAGAAAAAAACTCCTCTCGAGGAAACGGTTTTTCGGGTAACATGATACTCTGACAGCCTCTTTGTACAAAGAGAGAAATTCCTTCAGCAGAGGAGACCGTGAAACAGTTTTTCAAACCCGACCCGGAGGTCATAATGTCAAGAATTGGTCCTTTCGATTTCAGTCTTCGCGAATTCGGGGGCTCCCTGGGAGACCTGGGGACCCTCTTGCCCCTGGCTGTAGGGTATATCACCGTTTGCGGTGTTGACCCTGCTGGCATGCTGGTGTTCCTGGGCCTGGCCAACATCATCACCGGAGTCATCTACAGGCTCCCCATGCCCATAGAACCTATGAAGGTCCTTGCGGTCATGGCCATTGCCCAGGCATGGAGTCCCGGACAGATCTACGCATCTGCCTTTGCAATGGGTATTACCTGGCTTTTCCTTGGGCTATCGGGAGCCATCAACTGGATAGCTGCCCACACTCCTCATTCAGTTATCAGGGGTATACAGTTCTCTCTCGGGATCCTCCTTGCAATTCAGGGTTTCAGGATGATCCAGGGAGCCTGGTTTCTCGCGGCAGTTTCGATCCTTATTATCCTTCTCCTGAGGGACAACAGGTTCGCGCCGGCCTCGCTTGTACTGGTAGCAGGAGGCATTCTCCTCATGGCCTTCAGAGGCGACCTCTCCAGCATCCAGCCCATGTCCCTTGCCCTTCCGCAGCTGCTTAAACTCGACATGAGCCTTCTATGGCCATCTATGAGGGATGGCGGGTTCTCCCAGATACCCCTGACCGCAACCAATGCCGTAATTGCCACATCGGCCCTCATAACAAAATACTGGCAGGACCGCAGCGTGTCGGTCAGGCAACTCTCACTGAACATGGGCGTCATGAACCTCCTGGGCCCATTCATCGGGGGCATTCCCCTGTGCCACGGGGCTGGAGGCCTGGCAGGGCAGTACTACTTCGGGGCCCGTACAGGCGGAGCGAACATAATCGAGGGCTCGCTGGAAATATTACTCGGGATATTTCTTTCCGGTTCCATAGCATCCATATTCAGGTCATTCCCGATGGCGATCGTAGGGGCAATGATGATAATGGTGGGAATAGAACTGGCCAAATTCCTGGAATCCGCAAGATCTTCACGGGACTGGGTTGTAATAGGGGCAACAGTTGCTTTCTCCATATATTTCAACATGGCGGCAGGATTCGCTGCGGGGATTGCGGTTTCGTGGGCTATTGGACGCTGGCAACAGGTCATGTTTGAAAAGTGATTGGTTGTATGATAGAATTGATGCAAACAGGAAAATAAACCCCTTTGGGTATTTGAGCGGAGGTGGGTAATATGAAACTCAGCGCACGAAACGCACTCAAGGGCAAGATAAAGGAAATCAAGGCAGGAACCGTGAACACCGAGGTCATAGTCGAACTCAAGGGCGGAGAGGAAATAGTCTCCATGATCTCAAAGGACTCAGCCGAAAAAATGGGTCTCAAGCCGGGGAAGGAAATCTACGCCGTCATCAAGGCTTCCAGCGTAATGATAGGAACGGATTAGCACAGAGGATCCCATGTTAACCCGGGAGCGCTCAACAGGCGCTCCCCCTTTTTTACCCTTTTGTCATTGGCCTTTCGTGGTTTATACTCTACAGAAAAAGATCGTTTCTCCGAGCCGGATTACCTAAAGGGGAATTTACCCAAGGAGTCCGGACGACAGGGTGTAGCCGGAAACAGCTGCGCCTCCCTTTTGGAAAGGAGGAACAGGGCCTTGAACAGTGCACTTTCAAAGTGCCCCGGATGTTGTTTTGTGCTTCCCAAGTTCTTCAACAGGGGGAACTGCCCCTGATGATTTTGTCCTGCGTGATAGCCGATCATTCACTGGATCTCCAGAAGCAGTATTCTATTGCTCTTTCCAGGATCCCCAAGCTTCGCCTTAAGGAGACGGTAACCTGCGGTCCGGAACTTGAGGAATGCCTTGAACGGGGAAATATCCATCTCATCCTTCTGGACATCTACCTTAAAGGATGGGAGGGCGTTGCCTCACTCAGACAGGCACGTATCAAGTATCCGCGTGTCGACTGGCTTGTTCTTTCAAAAGGAGCCGATCCTGATATCGTTCGGGGTTGTGTTTGCCTTGGTGTTTTCGACTACCTGATCAAGCCTTTTCCCCCCGAACGTCTGGAGCGGGCACTAAACACTTTTTTTCAATATCATCAGGGCCTGACACAAAGGATCAACCCATGGCACCAGAAAGACCTGGACATGATCACCGCCCTGAGAAACAGCCCCTCACGGTTCATGGAGGAGACACCAAAAGGAATCCAGGGCAAGCTACTTGACCGGTTCCGTACATGCATGCGCAGAACCCGGAGAACCATGTCATCTGCAGAAGTCGGTAAAGCCACAGGAGTATCCCGTTCCACCGCAAGGAGATACCTGGAATATCTAGTCGAAAGAGGAGAAGCTTCTTTCGAATATGAGATAAGCAATGTTGGCCGCCCTGTCAAACTTTACATATTTCTGGACTGATTACCTGAAATTCCGTGTTACTTGTATCTGGGGAAGGTAGTCTGGCAAAATCACAATCGGGGAATATACAGTTTCTGCAGCGACTGCACAATCCCCCCTCACCCCAACCTGAAACGTTCAAATGCTCGCCAAGCCCTGCGAATAAAGATATCAGGAGACGGTCAAGAGTCGTTCTTTCGTCATGCGCGACACACGCCGGGGCACCTACAACCCAGGACCCCCTCCTCCTCGCCAGCATAAGGTTTGATCCCGGCATGGCAGGGACTCCTCTGAACAGTATCTCATCGGCAACGGATTTTATGGCTTCGGGAGTCCGGTCATCAGCATCAACGCTCATCCCTCCGGAACAAATTACAATATCCGAACCCTCCTCCAGTAATTCCCTGATCGCCTCGCTAATTCTTTGCTTTGAATCACCACATATCCTCTGACCACCGAAAACGCCTCCCAGTTCACCGAGTTTGCGTTCAAGTTTCTCGCGAAACGCGTCTCTGACCAGGCCCGAAAGGATTTCTTCACCAGTGGAAACAAGACCAACTTTCAATGACATGAAGGGCCTGACGGAAAACTGTTCCGCCGCTTCTTTCGCTCTCTCCAGGGCATCCTTTTTCAGGCAAAGCGGCAATATTCGAAAGGCCGCTACTGTTTTCCCCGGGTTAACGATAGCGTTACCAGGGCAACAGGCAAATGACCACTCTCTGTCCCGATTGATCCGCCTGACCGCATCTGCATCAAAACGAACAACACCTGACACTTTTGCAACAAGCCTGCAGCGCCCTTCTTCGGGACCTGAAATTTCGAGCCCTTCCCCGATAAGCGATTCCGCAAGGCCCAGGGCCGCATCATCTTCATGAACTTCGTCCTCTTTCAGTACCAGGAAGGACAGGTTCCGCCGGCCCATACGTCTCAAAACTGGAAGATCGCCCGTTCCCAGAATATGTCCTCTCTTGAACCTCGCCCCCTTGGTCTTCTTCCCGGAATCAACCTCAGTCAGGTCATGAGCCAGAGGTAGCCCAACAGCCTCTTCGATCGGGATCACCGTTATCTCCACAGGTCATTCCCCCTTGCAACCGGATTTATTCTGGGGGACCGGGTAGAATGGCCCCGGGGCGTTTGAGAACCCACTTCTGAGTTTGACCAGATCCGCTCCGCGAGAAACTGCAATGATCTCAGACAAAACCGACACGGCAATCTCTTCGGGCGTTTCTGCACCAATGGGCAAACCAACGGGCTGGAATATCATGTCGAGATGCTCTTGCGATACTCCCTGTTTCAAAAGCCTTTCCCGGACCCAGCCTATCTTCTTTCTTGAGCCCACCAGGCCAAGATAGGCCATGGTTTTGCCCTCAAGCATGCCGACAACTTCGGCATCCATAGCATGCCCCCGTGTTGCCACAACAACATAGGAAGACTCGTGAAGAACAACACCCCCCTGCATTGCCTCATCAAGGGGACAGGCTATCACTTTACCCCAGGGGATCAGTTCAGGGTTGGCAAATTCCTTTCGCTCGTCCCACACTATTACCCTGAATCCTGCAACAGATGCCGCCTGGGCCATGGCCTTTCCGATATGCCCGGCTCCGAAAACGACAACCTCGACATCACGACCAAGAGGCTCCATCAGAATAATCACTTCCCCGCCGCATACAGCTCCACTTTCCATTTCCCTCAGCACCGTTTCATGGAGGGTCGGCTTCGATCCTGTCCTGAGAAGTTCCAAAGCCTTCCGGATAACGTCATATTCAAGAGGCCCTCCCCCCACGCTTCCGGATATTGAGCCGTCTGTACGAACCCACATGGAGGCTCCGAGATCTCGCGGAGTAGACCCACCCGAGCCAACAACGGTGCAAAGAACTCCTGACCCACCACGCTCCAGTTCTTCATTAACAAGTCTAAATAATGACCGATTCAATACTCTCTTCCTCCTTCGATTCCTTGATAAAAATCAACTCAACCGCTCCTGGGGGGACGGCAAAACGCACTTCTTTTCCCGGGTGGAAGATCTCTGCGTGAGAGCCTGTTCCCCGATTTTCGATCTGCCAGTGACCACGATCCGTCCGGACGTGCATCCGGATGACCCCGCCCTCCAGCAGAACTTCCTCGATCTTCCCCGAAAACACGTTCCTGGAAAGCTCGTTGTCGACCGGCATACGGGGGTCAAGGAATCTGACCCTGTCAGGCCTCACGAAAGCAATAGCCGGTCCGAAGCCTGATACGTTTTTCAATGCCAGATCTCCGGAAGGCCAATGAAAGGAAGGAAATCCTTCCATGTTGAACTGGACATGTCCCTCCAGAATGTTACCCCAGCCCATCATCTTCCAGAAACGCATCCTGCCCCGCCCCTTCATGATGTCCTCGATCCTGGCGGAGCCGGTTAATTTGCCTCTCTCGACAAAGAGAACATGATCGCCGAGAGCACAAATATCCTCCACCTGGTGTGTCACATAGAGTATAGGGATCCTTGTTTTGGTCTGGAGGCTGCGCAATTCCCTCCTGAGGTTCCTCCTCAAGGGGCCGTCCAGAGCACTGAACGGTTCGTCAAGGAGAAGCATTTCCGGGTCTGCCGCCAGAGCCCTTGCCAGAGCGACACGCTGTTTCTGCCCTCCGGAAAGCTGGGACGGGTAGCGATCCTCGTAGGACTCCAGGCGTACCTGTCCAAGCCACTCTCGGGCAATTGAGACTGCTTTGCAGTGTTCGATATGAGAGCAGCCGAAGAGTACGTTCTCCAGAGCCGTCATGTGCGGGAAAAGCGCCAGGTTCTGAAAAAGAAGCCCCATTTTCCGGCGATAAGGAGGCTCGCAGATCCCTGTCTCCGTATCCAGCAGAACCCGCCCGGCCAGGGTTATGCGTCCCTCGCGGACGTTCCGTAAACCGGCGAGGCACCGAAGGGTCAGGCTTTTGCCCGACCCGCTGGGGCCGAAAAGGACTCCGATCTCCCTGCCTAGACCGAATGACACGTCAAGGTGGAAGTTTCCTAGCTGCTCGTTGATCCGTGTCTCAAGCCAGGCGCTCATGTGCTCCGGCCTCCAGTCTGCGCACCAGGCAGAGACTGGCTATGCCTACTCCTACCAGAAGAATGGCGGCTATGTGTGCCTGGGCAAAATTGAGGGATTCCACCTGTCCGTAGATGTACAGTGGCAGAGTCTGAGTTCGTCCGGGAATATTTCCTGCCACCATCAGCGTGACTCCGAAGTCGCCCAGGGCCCGGGCGGAAGAAAGCGCAAGGCCGACCAGCAGTGTCCGTCTTGCGAGGGGTAGAGTGATCCTGAAGAGGACGCTCCAGGGTCCCCTTCCAAGAGTCAGGGCTGCTTCCTCCAGTTCCCTGTCGACTCCGGCGAATGCTGCCCTGGAAGCCTGGATCATGATGGAAAGAGATGGCACCAAAGCACCCAGAACTGCAGCGGGAAAGGCAAACAGGAGCCCTGCCTCACGAAAAAAACTGATATGTCCCAGGGTGCAAAGGAGATACAGGCCTAGTACCGATGGCGGTAGTATGATCGGGAGCTGGACCAGGAGGGACAGTAACTCGCGACCCCGGAAGTCCCTCCTGGCCAGAAACCACCCCAGACCTCCACCCAGCAGCGCAAGCAGTGGTATATCAATCGCCAGTACTTTCAGGCTGATGAAGAGGGCCCGTTCCATTTCCACTCCTGTGTAAGCGGACGACGTATTTGGATCCGGTTTCCCGGAACAAGTCGGAGACCTGCGGAGTAAATTTCGATTGTCGAAAAACACCAGGACGACCAGAGCTTTGCGTCCAGTCACGATACCTGCGAGAATCCGCTGTGGCGTTTTCGAACTGGACAGCCATTTTCTCCATAACCGGTTGGAGACTGGCTGCCGTCGCAAGAACTTCGGCCGGTGCCGAAGAAACCAGGCAACACCCAATCAAAACCAGAGCAAACATGACAGGGATATTGAATACTGTCGGTCTTGCGAAACTTCTCATTACCAGATTCCTCTCTTGTTTCAGATTATTAGTCAGGCTGGTGTATTAACTTGATTCCAGACACCAGCGTTCTATCCCAAGGAGTGCCGCCGGAATTGCAGCGCTGGTGCCGAACAAGACGAAGGGAATATCTGATCCGTTAAGAGCCTCTTGCAACCCATAGTAGGTCGCGTTTACGATGCTTGATCCCGTCACCAATGCGAAATTGACCTCTCCCAGGATTTTTTCAAGATCGGCCTGGCCGTCGAAGATATGAACACCAAAAACAGTCCTCCCAATATTTTCGATATCGAGATCGACAACCCTGACCCGTTCAGGTCCCAGGGTTTCTGCAGCGGCTTCGATAAACGCCGGCTGGTAACCGACAATTAGCACCCTTTCCCATGGCTTTAGTTTTTTAGCCAGTCGGTTCCCTATCTTCTCCGCACACAAATACAGTGAATTGTTACGACAATGGACCGTGTTATTTTCCAGTCCCAGGGACCTGCCGATAGCATTCACTGACGCCACAAAAACCGCCCTGTTCTCGTCCACTTCAAGGTCAAGATCATCAAGCGTTTCCACTGTACCAGTCCATGGCTCAGGCCTCTCCGTAAAAGCCTGCCCTCTTTCCCCGCGAAAGTGAGCCTCCACCAGGAATTCCCGCCCTTTCCGCAGCGGAAAATCGTGACGGATCATATTTCCCTCTCCTATAGCCTCTCCCGGGAGCAGGGGCCTGATCCTGATCTCTTCTCCGGCTCCAATGGCACCCTCGTGCAATTTTCCTCTCAGCCATTTCCTGCAGGGTTCAAGTCCTGTTCCGCATCCCACTTTTACCTTGCCTCCGGAAGGCCGAATCCCCACTTCGTCCAGATGCTCCGCGCTTTTTCGCCAAGAAGGAATGATCCAAAAGCCACTGCGTTCGGGAACGAGAACCTGTCAATGATCAGAACAACCGTCGGGGAGGGCTCTACATCATAAATCACTGTATACTCACCCCCGGCCAGGAGTGCCGTAGAAGCTGGTATCAGTGCTGCCTGCGCCGTGCCGGATTTTACAGCCGCAACACACTGAGGAGCATTCCCGCACAACAGAACGTGACCGTTTGCGATACCCTGCTCCCAAAGACCCAGTTTTGACAGAAATTCCCTGGCCGCCTTTCCATGGGATGTCATTTCCGGGTTGGGAGCTGCGATCACAAGATTTTCGAGGTCGCACTTTTCCGCTCCATTCAGGGGTTTTACCGACCAGATGGCGATATGGCTGAGTGCGCAGACTGCAGGGTTCTTTCCATGTCCCCTTTCGACTAGCCACTCCGGCCACTCGGGGTCGGCCGCCACCAGAATGCCATAGGGCGCTCCATTGTCGATCTGCTGGGCAAGCGGCCCGGTGGCTGCCTTTACAACTTCCAGGGGTTGGCCTCCGGCCGCGGTGAAAGCATCGATGATCTCCTCTACGCAAGGAGAGATCCCGGCAGAAACGGCTAGAATATCCTGTTCCGCGAAAACCGGGTTTGCGGCTGAAATCCCGAGAACAAGCACAAAGAAGGCCGAAAGTAACAGTGATACAAATTTTCTCACCTTTTCCTTCCTCCTTCTTTGGCAAAACGATTCGCGCATTGCGCGCAGACCCCGTAAACCACCATATTCTTTCCTTCTACGATTGTTCCAGGTTCAACTTCTATGTGAGGGAGAGAATCCCATTCAAGGCATTTCATTCGCCCGCAAATCCTGCATTCAAAATGGGGATGATCCCCGGGGCAACCGTGCTTTCCGGGATCGTGGGCACAAAAACGCCAGGCTCCTTTCATATCCATGACCCTATGAACCATTTTTTTATCAAGCAACAACAAAAGCGTCCTGTAAACAGTTACACGATCATATTGACTCTTCAGCCCCCCGATCACCTCTTTATATGACATGGGCCTCTTTTCCCTGACAAGCACTTTCAGAACCGCTTCCCGGGTAGGGGTTAAGCGTACGGAACATCTTTTCAGCATTTCGCCAACCTTCATAAACCATCCCTCCAGTGCAACCATGTTGCAAAAAACACCCATTTTTTTGCCGTCCCCTCAACAGGGCGGACGGCAAAAAAATTTTCTTTATTAAACCTGATCCTTTTTCTGCGAAACCTTCCTGACTGCCCGTTCCATGCGGAAGCGTTTCAGTTTCATGTGAGGATCACCCTCGGTGGGAACGATGCACAGGAAAACGAAGGGTTCCGGGCCAGGATTTTTGTAGCCGTGGACAATTCCGCCCGGAACATGAGCCCACCCCATCGAAGGGATCTCCAGAGGTTTACCTTCGACGATCACGAAACCGGTACCGCTCAGACCTATCATGTAATGCGGCCAATCGTGAACGTGATCAGGAATAATGGTGCCGGCAGGCAGGGAAAAATGCCTCATCGTATAGTCGTCCCAGAACCTGCCGGGACCGAATACAACCCTCTTGGTGACTTCCGGGGCAAGTGAGGACGCATCGAAAAGTTCCAGGTCCTCGATCTTCCCGGTACAGGCTTTCTCCATTATTCAGCACCTCCTCCTGTCAGGGTTCACAAATGTCAGGGCCATGGGATCTAATGACCGCAGCTCCCCGAGCATCCGCTCTCCTTAATGCCTTCAAGTATCTTCTCCGGGAGGGCCGGTATCTGGAGGATCCTGACTCCGCAGGCCCTGGCTATGCCGTTCAATATGGCCGGGTGCGGCGCTGAAAGGGGCATCTCTCCCGTCCCGGAGGCTCCGAAGGGACCGAACTCCCTGGGTGTCTCCATGTGGAAGAGCTGGATGTCGTCCGGGATATCCTTGATATAGGGGAATCCGCAGGTGACCAGGTTCGTATATTTTGCCGGATCTCCGAAATCCTCCGTCAGAGCCAGACCTATCCCCTGGGCTATTCCTCCGTAGTGCTGCCCTTCAACAACGTCGAGGTTGTTTATCTTTCCCACGTCGCTGACAAGGGTGAACTTTTCCACCAAAGTCTTTCCCGTCTTGATGTCCACGGCTACCTCGGCCATAAAGATGCCGAACATGTGGTTTGCAAAGGGATAACCCTGGCCGGTGACGTCATCCATCCCGGTGCAGGTGATGGCCTCACCGTCAACGTTGCGGACCGTGGCCTGCCAGTAGCCCTCGTGGAACGTCGGTATCCCTTCGGCAACCATTTCCTCGTAGGTCCTGTATGTTCCGTCCGGTTTTCTCATGGCGTCCAGGAGCTTTCGGCAACTGTCGACTATCGCGTTGCCAACCATGACCTGGCACCTGCTCGCCGCGGCGGCCCCACTGTTGGGGGCTTTGGCCATATCGTTGCATACCAGTTTAATCTGGTCGGGATGAAGTTTCAGGGGTTTCAGGGCCTCGTGCGCCGTTCCCACGCAGCCCATGTCCGCACCCTGTCCATGGTCCTCCCAGGTGTTGTAGAGTATCACTCCGTCTTTTGTGAGCTCAATATTGCTTGCGGCTTCATCGGCCCCGTCGTCGTTGGCGTTGTATATCCCGATGGAGATACCAACGGCCCTTTTGACTTTGTCAGTGGAGTTCTGTTCGGCTCGCTTTTTGGCCTCCTCGTAGAGGGGACGGATACGTGTGATCATTGCCTGCAGGGGGTAAACTTCCGGTTTCTGGCCGCTGGGAAGAGTGTCCCCTGGGCGGATCAGATTGATCTCGCGGAAATCCAGGGGATCCATCCCCACCTTCTCTGCAAGCATGTCCATAACCTGTTCACCTGCAAAGTAGGTCTGGGGTCCGCCGTAGGCCCGGAAGGCGCCGCACCATTTCTGGTTTGTGAAAAAGGTGTAGCCGGCTCCCCTGATGTTGTCCAGGCGGTAGGGGGCGCAAATGAACTGGCCGCCCTTGTTTGTGAGATCCTGGCTCGACTCCGAGTAGGGCCCGTGGTCGACGTACCAGTTGTGTTCAAGACCTACAAGCTTGCCTTTTTCATCGGCTCCGACCCTGACCTTCATAAGGAAAGGCGATCTCTTGGGAGTCCTGACAATGTGTTCTTTCATGTCAAGCCTCATGTAGACCGGCCGTCCCGTGGCAATAACGCAGGCTCCGAGCAGTGGTTCGTTGGTGGGAGCCACCTTGTAGCCAAAAGTCGCCCCCATGTTGTTCTGGATAACCCTTATCTTCGACGGGGGGACACCCAGTCCCCTGGCTATCATCATGGCGTGCCTGTAAACACAGATACTCTTGGTCTGCAGGGTCAGGCGACCCTCTTCGTCCCAGTATCCAAAGCCGCAATCGGTTTCGATGGTCATGTGAGGCTGCCGCGAACTCCAGAACTCAGCCTCTACAACGTTTGGGGCCTTGTCTATTAGCGGCGCAGGATCTTCGCCCTTGATGATCGGACGCTTGTTGAAGCAGTTGGGAATGCCGTCGATGTCGGGGATCTCTTCGTAAACCTTCACCGCACCAGGTGCCATAGCCGCTTTGACATCCATCAGGGCAGGCAGTTCCTCTATCTTTACTTTTACTGCAGCAGCGGCAGCCCGGGCCTGTTCCTCCGAGTTCGCACAAACTATGGCCACTACCTCTCCCCACTGGCGGATCTTGTCTCCCTCCTCCACCAGTATCCTTCTCTCCCATCCGTCGGTGCTCGCGGTGCCAGAACCGGCCTGTCCACGGATGCGGTTGGTTCCCTTGCTGGCCTTGATGTCCCTGGCAGTTACAACCTTGAACACTCCCGGCATCTTCTCGGCTTCAGAGAAGTCTATCGAGAGCACCTTCGCATGGCTCGTCTCGGGGCATACCGGAACTGCGTGGAGAGTCTCCGTCGGCAGTTTCAGCCCCGCGTCGTCGCCGAAGTCGAAGGTACCGGTGGCCTTGTAGACAGCGCTGGGGCGAGGATAGCGGGTACCCCATACGGAATCTCCCGGTTTCAGGGCCTTCGCGAAATCAGTCATTTGCTTTTCTCCCCTGAGGACGGCCGCCGCATCCATCACAGCATCGGTGATTTGCTTGTACCCGGTGCATCGGCATGCTGTCCAGTGAGCCTGGAACCAGTCACGGATCTCCTCGCGGGTCGGACTGAGGTTCTTATCAAGCAGCCCCTTGGCAGCAACAATGAACCCCGGTGTACAGAAACCGCACTGGATGGCTCCATTTGCAATGAAAGCCCACTGGATCGCATGTAGGCGATCAGGAGTTCCGATACCTTCTATCGTGAGGATATCGGCATTCTCGGGAACCTTTTTCCAGGGGGTGATGCAGGAACGGGTAACCTTTCCGTCCAGGATAACGTTGCAGGCACCACACTGCCCTTGACCACATCCCAGTTTCGTCCCTGTCAGATGAAGCTGTTTCCTTATAACATTTACCAATTTTTCATCCGGGCTCGCCACCACCCGATGGTTTATCCCATTGATCATAACGGTCTTGACCTGGTATTGCAGCTTCATGTGCTTTTACCTCCAGAAATAGGATGAAAAATCTGCGGAAAAGAAAACAGGCGCCGGAAAATTCTCCGGATGGAACCGAGTACCTCCTTTCCGACCACGGGAGGCGCCCCCGTTTCCAAAGACGCCCATCGGCCCGGGACCATGGCTGGCGCTTTAGGTCCTTCGGCTCGGAGATCCCTGCAATTTGTTCCTGAGAAGATGCAATCGTCCATCACAAATATATTTCCCAGGGGAATTACCTTCAATAATTGATTGAAAATCGTTCTTTTTGATCGATATTGCTCACAGAAAAATCCCCCCGACGACCCTTTTTTGGCATATCTTCATTCCGGTTCTCTGCGGTAATCCGGCTTGTTGTTTCGACCAGGTAGTTGTTGCCTCCTGCTGTCAGGGTCCAAGTCCGCAAAGATGCAAAAAACCCTTAGGCTCTCCGAAAGCAGGGACTGAATGATTCCAGCAGATGTTCCGGATCAGGGTTCGATTGAAAATGAAATTTTTTTCCGACAAAAGGCCAATATCGAATCAACCTTGAAAAACAGGGAGGAGTGAGTAAGGATTGAGCCCCATCACGAACAGTATCGAGGAAAGGACCAAAGAGATAGTCCTGCCATGGAAGAAGAGGCGCGGAAGCACAATACCGGTGCTTCAGGAAGTTCAGAAGGAATTCGGTTATCTCCCCGAGGATGCGTTGATGGTCGTATCCAGAGAGATGAAGATACGCCCTTCCGAACTTTACGGCGTCGCGACCTTCTATTCCCAGTTCCATCTCAACCCCAGGGGGAGGCACATAATCCGGGTCTGCCGCGGAACGGCCTGTCATGTAAGAGGTAGTCTTGCGATACTGGACAGGTTAAAAAAAACACTCCAGGTAGAAGAAAACGGGACTACCGAGGATCTCCGGTTCACCCTTGAGCCCGTTGCCTGCCTGGGCGCCTGCGGCCTGGCACCGGTAATGATGGTGGATGAAGATACCCACGGACGGCTGACACCAGACAAAGTCATGGAAATACTGAACTCCTACGAATAGGAATATTCTGGAGGTGAGAGCAAGTGAAGATCAAAAGCCTGGATGATCTGAGGAAAATTATGGAGAGTTCGGACGACCTGACAGCGGCCCGTTCCGGAAGCTCCACAAAAGTGGTGATCGGGATGGGTACCTGCGGAATAGCTGCAGGGGCCCGGGAGATCATGACGACCGTACTGACGGAACTGGAAAAGCGGGGCCTGAAGAATGTGGCGGTAGAAACAACAGGCTGTATAGGAATGTGCCAGAAGGAACCTTTGCTTGACATCATCAGACCCGGAGAACCCCGTATAACCTACGGCGAAGTCACACCGGACGATGTTGTCAGGATCATCGGGGATCACCTTGTCAACGGAAGGATAGTCGAAGACAAGGTTTTCGGAAAAACTGACTAGGGGGCTTTGAAGAAATGTCTTTCTATCGTGCCCATGTATTGGTCTGCAAAGGAACCGGCTGTAAGGCAAGCGGCTCCTTCTCCGTTTTCGAGGCTTTCGGGGAGGAGATAAAAAGAAGGGGCCTCGAAAAGGAAGTGGCACTGGTGGAAACCGGATGCCATGGAATGTGCGAAATGGGCCCCGTAGTTGTCGTCTACCCGGAAGGTTCTCTTTATTGTCGGGTAGCCGTCGATGATGTCCCGGAAATAGTGGAGGAGCACCTTTACAAGGGACGCCTGGTACAGCGTCTTCTTTACTCCACTCCCGATCGGGATGTCAAGGTTCCCCATTACAGGGATATCCCGTTTTACAGCAAGCAGCACCGTATTGCCCTGCGCAATTGCGGATACATCAATCCGGACAAAATCGAGGAATATATCGCGAGGAGCGGCTACGAAGGCTTTGCCAGAGCCTTGACTTCCATGAAACCAGAGGATGTCCTCTCCGAGGTCAAGACCTCCGGACTCAGGGGGAGGGGTGGCGGTGGTTTCCCAACCGGTCTGAAATGGGAATTCTGCAGGAAGGCAGCGGGGGACAAGAAATATATCATATGTAACGCCGATGAAGGCGATCCTGGAGCATTCATGGACAGATCAATCCTCGAGGGAGACCCCCATGCCGTCATCGAAGGCATGTTGCTGGGTGCCTATGCCATTGGAGCAGATGAAGGCTATATCTACTGCCGTGCGGAGTACCCATTGGCCATCAAGAGGCTCGGCGTGGCTATGGCCCAGTGCGAAAAATACGGACTTCTCGGAGAAAGGATAATGGATACGGACTTTTCCTTCACTCTCCATGTCAAGGAGGGAGCGGGAGCATTCGTATGCGGCGAAGAGACAGCCCTGATGGCATCCATCGAGGGTGAAAGAGGCATGCCGCGCCCCCGACCTCCCTTCCCTGCCAACAAAGGGCTCTGGGGAAAACCATCCAACATCAACAACGTAGAGACCTGGGCCAATGTGCCGAACATCATTCGTAACGGGAGTGAATGGTTTGCATCCATAGGAACCGAAAAATCGAAGGGAACCAAAGTCTTCGCACTCACTGGCAAGGTCAATAACACGGGCCTTGTGGAAGTGCCCATGGGCACAACAATCAGGGAAATTGTCTTCGAAATGGGCGGAGGGATCCTGAACGACAGGAAATTCAAGGCGGTCCAGATAGGAGGCCCCTCGGGAGGATGTCTCACGGAAGAACACCTTGACCTTCCGGTAGACTATGAGTCCCTTACAGCTGCGGGGGCCATAATGGGCTCTGGCGGCCTGGTCGTCATGGACGAAGACACCTGCATGGTGGATGTGGCAAAGTTTTTCCTCGAATTTACCCAGAGGGAATCCTGCGGCAAGTGCGTACCTTGCCGTGAGGGCACCAAACAGATGCTCCTGATCCTC
>NPIE01006609.1_pt3 | contig 79210 bp, 81 predicted proteins | sample 8637661 | NCBI WGS metagenome assembly NPIE01 (sample SAMN07420842, study PRJNA396082) | bioreactor metagenome | isolation source: sample BA12 brine-fed electro-methanogenic bioreactor BA | place: Japan: Kochi | collected 2016-12-09
ATTCCCAGGACCTCTCCCTCTTTAACGGAAAATGAAACATCTTCCAGGGTGTAGCCGCCCCCGAAACGGGGAAGCGTCATGTTCCTGACCGTAAGAAGCTCCTGTCCCGTTGAATGAGCCTGACCGGTAAAGAATTTCTTCGGATCCCGGCCGACCATCTTCTCGATAATATCGGCCATTTCCATTTCCGCCACCAGTCCCGAATCTATGAGTCTCGAATCACGCAGAATGGTAATGTAATCACCTATCTCCTTGATTTCCTCAAGACGGTGACTTATGTAGATTATCCCTACACCCTGGCTCTTCAGATCGGCAATAACACTAAAAAGAACCCGGACTTCATTGGCACTCAGCGAGGATGTGGGCTCATCCATTATCAGGATCCTTGGTTCGTCGACCATGGTCTTGGCTATCTCGACAATCTGCTGCTGTCCCAGCCGCAGGTCCCGTACCGGGGTATTCGGGTCGATATCCTGACCCAGTTTCTCAAGCACCCTTCGGGCGACATCGGACTGTTTCTCATGATCTATATAAAGAGACTGATATTTCTTAATCTCCTTGTTCATGAAGATATTCTCCGCCACATTCATGTCGGAAAACAGATTAAGCTCCTGGTGAACAATACCTATCCCCTTGGCGGCCGCGGCCCGGGTAGATGAAAAAACCACATCCTCCGGTACGCCGGATTCGTCATACAGAAAAAGGTTTCCTTCCGTAGGTTTTTCAATCCCCGCCAGAATTTTCATAAGCGTGGATTTCCCGGCACCGTTCTCACCAACCAGAACGTTTATCTTGCCCGGATATACCTGGAAATCCACGTTCTGCAGTGCCGTGGTGCCCGGAAACACCTTGGTAATATTCCGTGCTTCCATAACCATGGTTTTCTTGTTTTCAGGCATTTTATTCCCCGCTCTCTTCAAGGATCTCGATGATGACCGGAGTAATAACAAGCTGGCTGAGTACTTCAGCCTGCTCATCAGCTTTGAAGGCTCCATAAAAGCTGATTTTCTTTCCTTCAATCGCCTCAAGGTCCAGAGGATCAACCACCTCTCTCCGCATTCTGGCATTCAGTTCATCCGCCAGGCTGGCAAACTGCAGCTGGTTTCCTATTTCGGAAAAACGGATAAAGGAGAGGGAATCCCGGATGGCAGTGTTTCTGATAACCGGTCCCACCTGGAGACTGATATCAGCCTCTCCCTCGTATGGGGGAATATCTATCAGCAGCAAGCCATTACGTGAAGAATCGTCGTAGGAAATTACCCTGCCTTCACTTTTCACCTTGAAAGCCACACCCATTCCGCCGGCCTTGCTCATAAGACCGTAGTTTTCAATTCCGGTTTCCCAATCTTCGGCAAGTGCCTCAAGTACAGCATTCAGATCTCCGGATTCATCCTTAAACGCCGGAATAAGTTTAGCCGTCCACATGGAATCGACATAGGATACAGGCTCAAAAACATTTCCGCTTTTAGTCCAGGTTGAATACTCTCCGCCATCTTTTTCATCGAGTTCACTGATTTTTTTTATGGTACATCCATTCAGCAGAATGGCAGTACAGACAATTATTAACACCCAGAAGCGTATAGTGTCTTTTTTCCTCATCGTTCTCTCTCCAGATTCATAATTCAGGGGTATAAGAAAGGAGTCCAGTCTGACGCTCAGTCCGGACTCCTTTCCATATAGTCAGTGATTACTGTCCTTATTTCTTACGAAAGCCGCGCCACTGATCGGCGTTATCCTTGGTGATAAGGAAGCAGTCATTAAGAATCTTTTCTTCATCAAGTCCCGTGGAACCGGTCTTGATATAGGTGTCCGCGAGTTCAACAGCCATTTCCGCATTCTTTGCATTGGGCTGCATAACGGTTCCGTCAATTTTACCCTGCATAATGGAATCCAGAACGTTATCATTTCCATCAAAGCCCATGACCACGATATCGCTTCTACCTGCCGCATCTACCGCAGCCTGAGCACCAAGAGCCATGGTGTCATTTCCGCAGATAATTCCGTTAATATCGGGATTGGCCTGAAGAACCGATTCTATGACGGAATAGCCTTCGGTCTGGCTCCAGTTGGCTGTCTGCCGTGCAAGCATCTTCATATCAGGATACTGGTCGATGATATTATGAAAACCCTGGGAACGGACACCGGCATTGGTATCTGACTCTTTGCCAACCAGTTCAACGTAGTTTCCTTTTTCACCCAGCAGTTCAACAAAGTACTCGGCTCCCAGCTTTGCACCCTGAAAGTTATTGGAAATGAGCTGAGCTTTGGCAATACCCGTCGCATTAATTTCACGATCCATACAGAAGACAGGTATACCCGCATCGGTGGCACGCTGGAGGTTGTTGGGAGAAGCATCCGCATTTGCAATGTCGATAATAATCGCCGCCGCTTTTCTTGTTATGGCAGTGTCGATAATATCGCCCTCAACCTTCGGATCATCTCCGTGTACCGCCATCAGGGTATCATAACCAAGTGATTCCGCTTTCGCTTTGGCTGCATCTGCTTCGGCAGTAAAGAACGTATTGTCCTTATCCGGGGTAATGATCACCATCAGGTTGGAAGCTTCGCCGCCTTCCTTCTGACCTCCGCTGAACAGGATTCCCGTCGGTATCATCATGATTACCAACAACAGGATCATCAGTTTCTTTGACATATCTCCTCCTTAATTTTGGGGCCCTACCTACGGTACGGCTTGATCAATGAATCGTTTCAGGTGATATCACAATGAAATCGATTTCATTACTGGAAAAAGTCTACCATAGAATTGTACGTTGTCAAGCAATTTCAAGCGTTTATCCGCCTGTTTTGGCGATAATTACCAATTTTTGGTAAACTACTATCAAATTGACCTTGAATGTTCCATATATATACTGAAATCGATTGCATCAGCCCTTAGCGTGCAAGAGACTCTTCCATAGCCTCAAGCGTTTCATAGCCTGCCTGCCGGGCCAGGTATTCATACACATTACGGGACATATTTACCCCCTCAAGGAGGGCATTGCTTACATCCATCCAGAGCAGTTCAAGTGTCCGGTCGGAACAGGTTTCAAGCTCACAGCTGAAATAGAGGCGAAAACCGTCCAGATCCCGTCCACCCCGCATAACATTGGGATAATCTTTAAGGATTTCCTCCTGCCACAGGGTATACCTCCCGGTAATTTCGGCAATCAGAGGATTAGCCGAACGGGAAGGAATAAGATTATCCATCCGCGCATACTTGATGGTCATCAGATTCTCACCCCTTTCCACTGCAGCCTGAAGATCCCGCAGATAGCTTTCGCATGTTGCCTCGGACCAGGAAACCAGCTGTCCCCGTCTGTGCAGCTTCATGTCTTCCATATGGCTTCTGCAGGAAGGCTCCTCTGCGGTTGGAACTCGAAGAAACATATCCACCTCGATATCGAGAATCCGGGAAACAAGCTCTTTCTTACGCTCTTCCATGAAAAGGCCTCCTAATCAATAATTTCAATCTCATCCCTTAAAACCGGATTGGCAATATTCCGTGTAAACAGAAAACCGTAATCCTCCAGATATGAAAGCCGTTCTGCGTACAGCCCTGCGCTTATTATCTCTCCCGCCAGAAACTGTTGTATGGTTTCGATCGACGTTTCAATCTCATCCGGATGTTCCGCTTTCCAATGGGAGGAGAGCAGCCTGGAAAGGGCAGATCCGGAGTCTCCCAGCTTACGGAGACCGTAAAAAAGCCACTTATAAAAGGGTCTGTAGCTTCGATTCAGGAGGTACATCAGTGCCGCAGCTTCGCGAAGAAAGCTTGCCCGGATGTAAAACGCAAGGCTCTCATCGTTCCGCCGAACCGCCCGCCGGTAGTTGTACTGGCCGTACTGACCGAGCATAAAACAGCGTGAGGCAATCTTTTTCAGCCAGAGGTCCCGGGGATAGTAGCCGTTCAAAGCCTTCCGGAAAGCGGTCATCTCTCCGGGGTCATCGAAAAACAGTTCCCCGTTGGTTGAGAGTGACAGCGCTTCCTCCCTGATGCGTATCCATTCCTCAATACCCGAGGGCGGGCTGCTTTGTCCAAGATGGGTCGCAAAAAAACTGCTTATGCTGAACACCCCGTCACGTTGCCGGGCGGTATCAAGCCGCTTGACCGGCCCGTATCCCCGACAACTGCGGGGAAGGGAGTCATAGAGCGCAGCCATGGCCGCCCCCTCTTTTTCATAGAGCTCGTCCTGGAGCCAGATGCATAACCTCGGACCCCAGTCATGATCCCGGGACAGCTCATCATCGAAGCCGAAACATTCGGACCCGGGTCCGGCAAGGCCGAAGGCCATGCGCTCCACCGTATCGGGAAAGGCTTCCCGGAAGGCAGGGAATACGATATCCCGGAAGTATAAACGGGAAAGGGAGAGACCGTTCATTGCCCGCCGGCACCAACCTGCACCTGCAGGCCGAATGAAGCCCCGGCTTCAGCCAGAGGCAGGCAATCCTGTTTCTCAAGGCTTTTCACACCTTTCATTTCGTAGTCCCAGCCAAGAGCTTCGTACTTTCCCGACCCGAAAGAATGATAGGGAAGAAGCTCCACTTTTTTTATCCGGGTTGAATCCCGCAAAAACGCATAGATCTGCTTGATAGTGTCGGGGGAATTATTTACTCCCGGAATTACCGGTATTCTGACAATAACATTTGAATAGACACGGCTCAAACGGGCCAGGTTGGCGAGAATCAGCTCATTGGAGGCGCCGGTGTATTTTTTATGGGTATGGGGATCCGGATGCTTCATATCGTAGTAAACAAGATCCAGATGGGGCAGGACGCTTTCAAGGATATCCCAGGAAACGTGCCCCGCAGTCTCAAGGGCGGTGTGAATCCCATGGGACTGACAACGTGCGGCGAGTTCGCTTAGAGCCCGGTGCTGAAGGAGCGGCTCACCTCCGGAAAAGGTGACACCTCCTCCCGAGTTATCAAAAAAGCCCTTGTCCTTGAGGATCTCCTGCATCAGGTCGTCGATCTGCCAGTCCCGCCCGGCCAGTTTGCGGGCTCCGTAAAAACAGGCATCAACACAGTCCCCGCAGAGTGAACACACATCATGCTTTGTAACAAAACCGAAAAGCGGATCGTTGGAGATAGCCGATACAGGGCAGGCCTCTGCACACTTGCCGCAGCCGACGCACTGCTCACGGTAGTACATTATCTGAGGTCGATCTTCCTGTGATTCGGGGTTCTGACACCAGAGGCAGCGCAGGTTGCACCCTTTAAGAAATATGACGGTCCGTATTCCCGGTCCGTCTTCGATTGCATAGCGCTCTATTTCAAATACCTTGAGGATATGTGATCCCCTCTTATCCTCTTCCATCCTCAGAGTCAACGCTCCTGTCCTCTCTTGCCGGTCGCATTGATAGATCCGACCAGTTTTCGGCAAGTCTCACCAATTTTCAGCCTGGTGGGTACGATAATTCGCTTCTCCGCTGCGGAGATGTCTCCATGCTTCAGCTTTGCCATGAGAAGAGAGAAGGACTCCTCACATAACCTGGGAATATCCTGTTTTATGGTTGTCAGATTAGCCTGATAAAAGCTGTAGAAGGGGATATCATCAAAGCCGATCATGGAAAGATCGTCGGGAATAACAATATTCAGATTGTTGGCTTTACTCATTGCGCCGTAGGCCATCTGATCGTTTGCGCTGAAGATGGCGGTTGGCCATTCGGGAAGTGTAAGAAAATATTCGAGCGCCTTTATTCCGGATTCATACTGAAGATCACCTTCATACACCAGTTCCGGATTATAGGATACTCCGTAGGCCTCCAGAGCATCCTTATAGCCCCTGAAACGCTCCTCTACGGAAGGCCAGTTTACCGGTCCGCTGATAAAACCAATCCGCCGATGATTAAGCTGCAGGAGATATTCAGTTGCCTGCCGTCCCCCGGAATAATTATCGCTGCTTACTTCTGAAACCAGACCTTCCTGGAAGTGCCTGTCGATAAGTACGGTTTCCGTATGCTTCCGGGAACGTTCAATGGTGGCAAGGGAGATGCCTTCCGTGAAGATTACTCCCGCGATTTTGTTGTCCAGGAGATAATCCAGATAGATCTTCTCCTTCTGTTCATTATTCTCGGTATCACAGACCGTAAGAGGTATCCCCTGCTCCATGGCCAGATGGCTGATATTACGGACAATCAACGCAAAAAAGGGGTTAAGTATGTCAAAAACAAAAAGAGCAAGCCCCCAGCTTGACTTCGAGCTGAGACGGGAGGCAAAGGGGTTGGGCTTATAGCCGAACTCCTTCATCTTCTGTTCAACATGCTCCCTGGTGGAGGGAGCGACCAGTTCAGGATTATTAAAAACCCTTGAGATTGTTGCCGGAGAAGTCCCACACAGCCTGGCAAACTCCGTTATTGTATATTTACCCATTGGAGAAATCCTTTATGCTGAAAACGTTTTCATTTTTTATGATAAAGCCCTCCTTGAATCCTGTCAAGAAAATAAAACCTATCCGATAATTCCTTTCTGAAATCATCTTTACATGTTTCTTTTTTATCATATTTTGTTCTACTTATATCCTTAAAACCTGATAATGTCCACAAGATACCATTTTGCATGGATTTACTTTTCATTTTACGCCCAGTATACTGATCCCATGGGAAATAAGGAAAAACGCATAGATGAGTTGAAGAAAATAATGCATACAGAAAGATCCATGAAGATATCGACCATATCTGAAAGGCTTAACATATCCCCTATGACAGCCCGGAGAGATGTTGAGATTCTTGAAAAAGAGGGTTTTCTCAAGGTCCTCCATGGCGTTGTTGTGGCAAATTCAACGAATACGGGAACCGGCTTATCCGATTACATGCTCGCTGTTGCGGAAACACACAATATTGAGAAGAAAAGAGCCATAGCCCGCGCTGCTCTTTCGTACGTGGAAGAGGGAGATATCATATTTATAGATGCCGGCTCCACAACCGAGAGTCTCGCTTCCATGCTTCCCTCCGATATCAATCTTACCGTTGTCTGCTACTCAATCAATATTTTTCTTGCTTTGAATGTCCATAAAAACATCGAAGTTGTGCTCATTGGGGGCCGATATAACCGAAAAACCACTATTCTGGAGGATTCTCACACTTCCAGCGTTCTTAATCATAACCGTACGAGAAAAGCCTTCATTTCCGCCAGCGGTTACCATCATCGCCTGGGTCTTACCTGCGCTAATCACAGTGAGTGCATTATCAAAAAGGCAGCTATCTCCAATACGGCCGAAGCATACCTTCTGATGGACTCTACAAAATTTGACATTGTCCACTCCTGTCATTTCTCCGACGTTGAACAGTTTTCCGGTATTTTTACCAACAAAGATATTCCGCCGGAATATCTGCAAATACTGGCTGAAAAAAAGATTCCCGTCCACTTTCCCGGATAGTTAGACCCGTTTTTTAAGCTTCAACTCCACCTTTAAGGCTTCCATATTATAATTCTCCATTGCAGAGTGAAAAATTCTGTGATATTCTAAGAGTGTTAATGAAATCGTTTTCATCTGGAGGCTGCATATGAATGCACGCATACAAAAACTGAGAGAAGAACTGGTCGAAACTATTCCCGAAATATGTTCCGAACGGGCTGTAATCTTTACAGAATCCATGAAGAAGTCGGAGGGACAGCCCATAATAAAGCGCCGTGCCGACTCTTTCTATGATGTTCTTGATAAGATGAGCATCTTTGTGCGGGATGGCGAGCTTATTGTAGGGAACCAGGCAAGCACAACCAGGGGCGCCCCGGTCTTCCCCGAATATTCGGTGGACTGGATAATCGGTGAGTTTGAAGGAAAGCCCTACCACTTTCAGGAACGACCCTGTGATAAGTTCCGCTATACCGAAGAAACGAAGAAAAAGGTTCTCGAGACCATAGAGTACTGGAAAGGAAAAACTCTGATAGAAAACGTCTGGAGCCAGCTGCCGGAAGAGGCCAAAGTGGCCTGGGAAATAAATGCAATCGACGACACCTGGTGTGCCGCCGCAGGACTTGGCAATGTGCTCCCGGACCATGGGATGGTTCTGGAACATGGTCTGGAATACCTTATTGAAAAGTCGCAGAAGCGGATTGACAACCTGGATCTTACCGAACCGGGAGCCATTTCCCAGCTCTGGTTTCTTCAGGCGGCCATAAGAGCCGACAAGGCGGTAATCAACTTTGCCGAACGCTTTTCACGCCTCCTTGCCGACATGGCGGAAAAGGAGAAAGACCCCCAGCGCAGGAAAGAGCTGGCCACCATGTCTGAAAACTGCCGTCAGGTTCCTGCAAAACCTGCAAGAACATTCTGGGAGGCCGTTCAGACAGTCTGGTTTATCCAGCTGGTACTCCAGATTGAAACCAACGGTCACGCCATATCTCTGGGACGCTTCGATCAGTATCTGTGGCCCTATTATAAAAATGATCTCGCCGCCGGCATTATGACTAAGGAAGAGGCTCTTGAGCTGGTGGAATCTTTCTTCATAAAGGCAAATGAAATTAACAAGCTCCGGTCCTGGCCGGACAGCGAATACTTCCCGGGATATCACCTTGCCGAAAACCTCGCCATCGGAGGTCAGACCGCCGATGGCAAAGACGCGATCAACGATCTTACCCATACGGTCCTTGATGCTACGGCCGACCTGAAGCTCACAAAACCATCAGTTTCACTGAAGTGGTTCGAAGGAACCGATGACGCCTTCATGGACAAGGCACTCAGCGTAGCGGAACAGCACAAGGGCGGCCAGCCCGCCCTTTACAACGACCTGGCAGTCATGCGTATTCTTGACAATATGGGCATTAAAAAAGAAGACCAATACGGCTGGGCACCTGTGGGCTGCATTGAAGCCTCGGTCCCGGGGAAATGGGACTTTGCCGCCAAAGGCCCCTGGCTGAATGTCGCCAAAATTTACGAGATGACCCTTAATAATGGTAAAGATCCCGTCACAGGAATCGCTCTTCTCCCCGGAGATGGAGACCTGACCACCTTCCGGAACAGCGAAGAAATTATGGATAGTTTCAAAAAGCAGCTTTTCTACTACATGCGGCTGCAGGTTATAACCGAACATATAAGTGACGAGATGCACATTCTCCATGATCAGAACGCTTTCCGATCCACTCTGGTGCATGACTGCATTGAGAGAGGAAAATCCCTGGTTGAGGGAGGAGCCGTGTATACCGCCGATGGAGGCCCTGCGGCCGGCCATGTTTCGGTAGGAGATTCCTTTGCCGCCATTGAATATGCCGTTTTCGGTAAAAAACTGATAAGCCCCGAACAGCTTAAGCATGCTCTGGAAACCAACTTCACCGACAGCAGCACAACTCCTTCGGGCGAAGAAATCCGTCAGCTGATGCTCAACAAGGCACCCAAGTTCGGCAACGACGATGATGCTGCCGACAAGTGGACCGTGGAAATAAATGAGTTCCTCGGATCGACCTATCAGAAATCTTTCAAGAGCAGCAGATACGGGAAGGGACCGGTTCCCGCCACCTTTGCCCTCAGCCAGAGCTCGGTTACGGGAAATGTCGCCTTCGGAAAATCCGTCGGAGCACTTCCCTGCGGACGCAGCGCCGGAATGCCGGTGAACAACGGAGTATCTCCCGCAAACGGTTCGGAACGCAACGGACCTACGGCGGTTATTAATTCCGAGGCCAAACTGCCCAGCATCTGGTTTCAGAAGGGATCGATCTTTAATATGCGGGTCTCTCCAAAAACCTTATCCACTCCGGAGGGGAGAAAACATGCTCTGGCCCTGGTTAAAACACATTTCAGAAACTATCAGTATCATATTCAGTTCAACGTTCTGGACGATGCCACCCTTATCGAGGCACAGGAAAAACCTGAAGAATACCGGGATCTTATGGTACGCATCTCCGGCTACAGCGCCTTTTTTACCCCTCTCAACAAGGAACTGCAGGCGGATGTGATAGCACGAATGAAGTTTGACATGACCGGTAATAAATAGAAAGCACAAGAACAAAAAGCAGGGCTGCCCGGCTTCTATAGCCGGGCAGCCCTTTCTGTCTGCGGTAAAACATACTGGCCGAAATCAGAGACCAAGCAGTTTTTCATACCGTCCGTAGAGAAGCGATCTTTCACCAAGCGGCTTGTAGTGCACAGGCTGGACCGAAGCGGCCACTATTTTCCTCATGGAATGCAGGTCGAGACCGGGAACATGGTGCAGCAGCTGAACCGCAACAGTTCCCAGAGAAGTAGCTTCCACAGGGCCGGCAATGACCGTTTTACCGGTTATATCGGCAGTCAGCTGATTGAGATGCTCATTCCTGGAGCCTCCCCCGATTATGTGAATGGCGGGAAACTCCGTACCGCATATCTTTTCAATATCCTGAATAGCCGCCCGGTAGTTGCAGGCCAGAGAGGCGTAGACTCCTGCCAGCAGTTTAGGAAAATCTTCTTCACCCGTAAGCACGGTCAAGGCAGATATCATGCTGCCGGGATTATAGAGGCTCGGATGATTGGGATCGAAAAGAGCCAGCTCCTCATCTCCCGCCGAGGCAGCACCCTTAAGGGAAAGCTCCACAATCTCATCCCACTTGAAGGGACGATTCTCTTTTATCTCCAGCTCATTCTTCACATTCTGCAGAATATGCATTCCCGCAGAGTTTTTCAGAAGGGTTATGGTGTCGCAGGCACCGCCCTCGTTGGCCAGTTCGGAAGTGTATACTTCCTCGTTTATAATAGGCGCATCAAGCTCCGTACCGATAAGCGACCAGGTACCTGAACTGATAAAAGCGAAGGCCCCTTCGAGAGAAGGAACCGTTACCACCGCCGCTGCCGTATCATGGCTCGGTACTGCGATAAATGGCATCTGCGGTATATCCAGCTGCTCGGCAAGCTCCTGAAGCAGGGTACCCCGGACCGTTCCATGGGGCACCACGGGAGGCATAATTCCCGTTTTTACTCCGGCTGTCTCGAAGAGAAGATCATCAAAACTGCCGGTCCGCATATTCATAAGCTGAGTAGTTGAAGCAATCGTAGTTTCCGTATTAAAACTCCCGGTAAACAGGAAGTTCAGAAGGTCGGGAGTAAGCATGACCTTTTCCGCAAGATTGAAATATTCGGGAAGATTATCCCGAATACCGGCCAGCTGGTAAACCGAATTCATGGGATGATTTTGAATACCGCTCAACTCGAACATTCTGCGGCGTTCTTTTTCATTGAGAGTAGCCATTCCTTTCCCGCCAAGCTCATTGCGGTAGCAGAGCGGGTTCCCAAGCAGCTGTCCCGATGGCCCGAAGAGACCGAAATCGATCCCCCAGGTGGAAATTCCAACGGAATCCACCATACCGCCGGCGGCAGCCACAGCCTTCTTCAAGCCCTGCTGCATCTGCTCAAAGATGTAGAGGATATCCCAGTAGTCGTACCCCTCCACCCGGACAGTCCCATTGGGAACCTGATGAACTACTTCAACCGTAATGGTCTTTCCGTCGAAGGTACCGAGAACTGTTCTGACCGATGAATTTCCGCAATCGAAACCAACGCATCTTGTTATTTTTTCACTCAAAGTTCTTCTCCTTTCAGGAAGCTGACCGCAGAAGGCGGTCTCTCCGACGATCGATATAATAATTAACCACCATCACCAGGATCATGACAAAACCCCAGATGGCGATGGTCATAAACGAACTTACCCGAAGCAGATTCAGACCGCTTGAAATTATCTGCAGGGTGACAAGCGACAGAATCAGTCCCGACACCCGTCCAAAGCCGCCCTCACTGCTTACTCCGCCAAGTACTGCCGCAAGAATTGTAACCAGAAGATATGATGAACCATATCCCGCCTTCGCGGAGTTAAATCGGCTTATCATGATCAATGCGGCAAAACCCGATAAAAGGCCGGAAAGGATGTAGGTCTTCATAATTATCGACCTGTTGCTGCCGCCTGAAAAACGGGTGGCGGTTTCATTGGAGCCGAACATGTAGATATTGAACCCTGTCGGTGTCCGGTTGAGAACAAGCGACACAAGTGCCGCAAGGAGCGCGAACAGTATAAGAGGAAACGGAACTCCCAGAAACACACCATTCCCGATAAACCGAACAGTTTCCGGGAAACCGGAAATAACATACCCCTTCGTAATAACTATGGTTATTCCATTCACCAGAATCATGGACCCAAGGGTCGCCAGGATGGGAGCTACTCCGATATATGCAACCAGAAAACCGTTAAGTGCTCCGATAAGCACCGCCGCCGCAAGCCCTGCCAGGATGGCGAAGAAGACGGCCCAGAGGGGCGGTCCATTCTGAGCAAATACGGATGACGTAAGAACCATCGCACTTACAATCCCCGCCAGATTGGCCGTTGCGATTATCGAAAGGTTGATTCCGCCCGTAAGCATGACCAGCATCATGGCCAGGGAGAGAACACCGAGTTCCGGCAGCTGAAATGCCATCCCCTGGAGGTTCCCCGCTCTCAGGAAATCTCCCGGATTCAGGATAGTCATAAGAAGAAATGAAAGGACCATGATTACGGTCAGCACTTTTAGCTCGTTCCGGTTTCCCGGTTTGGCTTTTATCAGTTTCATGAAGCTGCCTCCACTTCCGCAATTTCAATATTCGCTTGCCGACCCTCTTTCAACTGCTGCCAGGAGCTGAAGCTGACACTGACCAGGATAACAATACCGATAAAAACGTCATACCAGACTGCGGGGATTTTCACCAGAGTCATGCCGTTTTTAACAATGGCTATGAGAAAGACCCCAAGAAGTGTCCCGCCGACCGATCCGAAGCCCCCGGCCAGGCTCGCACCGCCAAGTACAACCGCGGCTATTACATCCAGCTCCTTCCCGACCATCGAATTGGGAGCAACGGTCTGTACAAGCAGCGCCTGTATAACTCCCGCGATCCCGGCCATAAGTCCCATAAAAGCATAGACAAAGACCTGCAGCCTTTTTACGGGAAAACCTACCCGTTCGGCCGAGGTGATATCACCGCCGATTGCGTAGATCCCCCTCCCGAGCATGGTGTATTTTAGAATCATAAAAGAGACCGCGGTAATAAAAAGCCAGAACAGGGTAATGACGGAAAGCCCGTAGGGTGTTCCTGTTCCGGAAGTAAGGGTAATAATTCTGATGTCCGCAAAATTACGGAACCACTCAGGCAGGGCATAGATCCACTTCCCCCCGGTAACTACCGTCAGAATGCCATAGTAAAAATTCATGGTAGCTATGGTCGTGATTATGGGCGGAATTCTGTAGGTGGAAATAAGAACACCGTTGAAGGCACCAAGCAGGATCCCGATGAGGGAGGCAAGCAGAAGAGCGGAAAACATATTGCCTCCATATCTGATGCTTACCGTCGCCATGACATATTGAGCGATTGTTGCAGTGGCCGCAAAAGAAATATCTATCCCGCCCGAAATCAGTACAAAGAGGATTCCGATAGCAAGAATGCCCATAAAGGAATAACTTTTAAGCAGATCAAGACCGTTTTCAAGACTCAGGAAATTGGGATTGACGATGGTTATGGCTATCGAGAGTACGATAACCACCACCAGTACGTAAAACTCATGTGTTTTCATGAAACGCTTCATGGCATACATCCTATATATTCTGAGATTCGATAAAAGATTGAATCTCTTCTTCGCTTGCACTGGCAGAATCAAACTCACCGATAATACGGCCCTTGTGCATCACCAGTATCCTCGAACAGTTAAAAAGCACTTCGGCGATCTCATCGGAAATCATTACTACGCCCATTCCTTCCTGAGCAAGTTTTTTTATGGTTTTATGAATGCTGCTTTTTGCCGAGACATCAATACCGACCGTCGGATTATCAAGAATAAAGAGGCGGGGGTCGGTTGCTATCCACTTTCCCAGTACTATGCGCTGCTGATTGCCCCCCGAAAGAGTTTTCACAGGTGAATCGATCGAAGGGATTTTAATATTAAGGGATGCTACCTGCGAGTCTACGGCATGCTTCATTCTGCCGGAATCCAGAAGACCGAACCTTCCCGTCTGACGGTCAATTGTCGTTGCTGCAAGATTCCTGCCCACAGACTGGTTCATGACCAGCCCCTGATGAAGACGATCTTCGGGAACGTAGGCTATCCCGAATTTCTTTGCCTTTTCCACAGAATTAATGTGTACCGGCGTTCCGTCAATTTCCATGCTTCCCGAGTCGGCGGGATTCAGACCGAAAATCGAAAGAGCAAGTTCGGTCCGGCCGGATCCGAGCAGACCGGTGATACCAACAATCTCGCCCGGGAAAATTTCAAGATCAATATCCCGGAAATTCAAAGCTTTGGAAAGCTTACGTGTTCTGAGAATCGGCGTTGCTCCGCTATCCGGCTTAAAATGGTAGGGTTCATACACCGATGTTTCACCGGTCATCAGATATTCAATTTTTTTATCGTCCAGTTCGCTGCTTTGGAAACAACCGATCAGCCTGCCATCCCTGAGAACAGTAACCCGTTCTGCAATCTGCATTACCTCATTAAGCTTATGGCTGATGAAGAGCGTCGCGATCCCCTTGCTCTTCAGATCAATAACCACCTTAAGCAGGGCATCTATCTCTTTTTTTGTAAGTGCCGTGGTAGGTTCGTCCATAATAAGGAGCTGTACATCACCTGTAAGCGATCTGCAGATGGCAACCAGCTGCTGATCGGCCATTGATAACTCATCCACCCTGGCATCAAGAGGAATGGCGACACCAATCCGTTCCATAGCCCCTGCTGCGATCTTTTCGGCGGCTTTCCAGTTGACCAGCTTTTTCCCTGAGGCGATATTCTCGTTCATGACGATATTTTCCGCCACACTGAGGTTTGGAAAGAGCGAGAGATCCTGATAGATTACCTCAATTCCCTGCCGGATAGCATCCATCGAGCTGCTCTGGCTTACCGGCTGACCGTTCACCGATATTTCGGCACCCGGTTCGGGAGAAACAACACCGGAAATAATTTTTACCAATGTAGATTTTCCGGAACCGTTGGTTCCCGCCAGGCAGTGAACCTCTCCCCGGGCTATAGAAAACGACACATCATCAAGTGCCCTGACCCCGGCGTACAGCTTGGTTATGCCTTTCATCGAAAGAAAAGTTGGTTCCATGCTTCCCTGTATCCTGTTGTAAAAAACCGGCGCCGTAATGAACCGGCGCCGGTTTTATGTATATCAACCCCGGTCAGAAACCGAAGCTGTCAACATTCTCCCTGGTAATATCGGCCATGGCATCAACTTTGATAACATCACCATCAATTTCGACGGAACCGATACCCGGGACATCCTTAAGATCGGCAAGTTTGCCGCCGTCAAGCAGATATTTTGCCACATAGGTAAGTGAATAACCTGCATCCTTGGGATCCCAGAGCACACCGTGGCTCATCGACCCGTCCTTAAGATAAGGAGCTGCATGACCGGGAATAACGGTACCGACAACGGCTACCTTTCCCGCAAGTCCTTTTTCCTTGAGCGCCTGAGCGGCTCCCGGAGGTCCGAGGCTGCCGAATCCGACAATACCCTTCAGATCCGGGTAAGTCTTCAGCAGTTCAAGAGTCTTCTGCTTGGCAAGTTCCTGATCCTCACCGCAGGGGATCCTGCTGGTCACCAGCTCAAGACCGGGATACTTGGCTTCGGCATACTTTATACCCTCGTCCGCCCAGAGGTTGTGAAGAGGTACCGTAAGCCCGCCGACAAAAATGGCGTACTGACCCTCGGGTCCCATGTACTCTACAAGCTTGTCCCAGGTGTGGCGGCCGAATTCGACATTGTCGATAAGTTCGATATCCACATCCTTGCCAGCCTGATCCGGAGATTCATGGGTCAGAATAAGAATTCCCTTCTCCCTGGCCTTTTTGAACACCGGTTCCAGAGCGGTTGCATCATTGGGGGTAATGCAGATTGCATCGACACCCTTGCTGATCAGGTCTTCCACCATTTTCACCTGCTGGGCAGGATCGGCATCGGACGGTCCGATCTGATAGGCATTCACTCCAAGATCTTTCCTCGCCTGTTCAACGCCTTCTTCAAGACGATTGAACCAGGGGATTCCGGTGATCTTGACCACCGTTACGATTTCGTATTCCCCTTCCGCCGAGTCCTTCTGCCCTCCGGCAAAAAGAGCCAACGGAACCATCAGGAACACGATCAACCCGGACAAAATCAGTTTTTTCATAGGTCCTCCTTTGGTTATTTATCCTGCCCGTAACTGTTACGGGCAAAATCCTGCATCGCTTTAATGTCCGCATCCGAAATAATCTGCGGAGTACCGATCGATTTCGCCAGTATGTAGATCTGCGCCGATTTCTCGACTACGTGACAGATCTTCAGAGCTCCTTCGATGCTCGATCCCACACAAACCGTTCCGTGATTGGGAATAAGGACCGCGTTCCTGCCTCCAAGTCCCTTTACCACGTTGTTTGCAAGGTCCATGGTTCCCGGAAGGGCATACTCTGCACATATGACTTTATCGCCCACAATCTGTACAAAGTCCTCGCTTATTCCGGGAATTTCCTGGAGGGTCATGGCGAAGGCACTTGAGTAGATGGGATGTGTATGAATAACCGAGTTCACATCGGGACGTGCGTTCATTATAGAGATATGAAGACCGAACTCGATTGAAGGCTTCCGCGTACCCCATACCACTTCCATATCACTGTTCATAACAACCACATCGTCGGCAGTAATATCTTCATATACCATCCCGCTCGGCTTAATATAGATTAGCCCGGTATCACTGTCCCTGAAACTGATATTTCCCCAGGTCCCCACGGTCAAGCCGCGATGCACCATTTCCATTCCGCCGTCCACAATCTTCTGCAGATAATCCCGACGGACATCTAGTTTGTTCATGTATCCTCCCGATATATAGTTATGTTATTTTTTTAACATTTGTTGATAACAATAGAACATGCACTGCTAACCGTCAAGAGATATTTTTGCACTATGGTGCATAAATGGCAGTAGAGAAGAATTATTTCTATATAATGTTATTTTTTTCACATTATTCTGTATTTTTTTCCATCTAAAGCTATAATGTACAGATGAACAGCACTCTTCGAAGAAATACCCTTATCAGCTACCTGAAACAGCGCCGCTCGGCAACCGTTCAGGAACTTGCACTCTATTTCTCGGTATCACACATGACAATCAGACGGGATCTGGAAAAACTGTCCTTACGGGAACCGATAAAGATAATCCATGGAGGAGTTCTCTATAAAGAGAGCGATCAGGCGGGCCAGTACAGCATGACCGATGCGCGGGTTCATATGAACGAAGAAAAACAGAGGATTGCACAGAAAGCAGCGTCTTTAGTGGAAGCCGACGACATAATCATTATCGATGCAGGCTCGACCGGAGAACTCATTGCCGCTCAGCTGCCGACTGATCGTCCTATCACGGTAATCTGCTATGCCCTTAATACGGCGGTAAGGGTAAGCAGAAGGCCTAACTGCTCACTCATTCTCGCCGGCGGTTTCTATCATGACAGTTCCATGGTTTTCGAAAGCCAGGAAGGCCTGGAACTAATCCGGCGCAACCGTGCAAAAAAGGCATTTGTGACAGCCAGCGGCATCAGTTCAAAGCTAGGTATTACCTGTTCGAACTTCTTCGAGAGCACCACCAAGCGCAGTGCCCTCGAATCGAGCCTTTCGGGAATTCTTGTGGCGGACTCCTCAAAATTCGGTACGGTCCAGACCGGTCATTTTGCGGATCTGAAGGATTTCGATATCATCATTACCGATACCGGCCTGCCCGATGAGTTCAGAGAGGAAATTCTGGCCATGGGCAAAGAGCTATATATCGAGTAGCAGCATCTCCTCCAGGGCACGCAGCACTATCGCCGAATGCTTCATCAGATCGTCAAGATCGATGAACTCATCACCCTGATGGGCCCGCGTATCGCTGCCCGGAAAGTTTGCGCCGAAGGCAAGTCCTCTTCCGGTAATTTTTCTGGCATAGGTGCCGCCGGCCATGCTTTGCGGGGCTCCCTCCAGCCCGGTTTCGGCCTCATATGCCCGGCGCAGGGCCCGGACAAAGGGGGAGTCCTCCGGCACATGGTGGGGGGTCATATGTATTCTCCGTTCAATGGTAAAACCGTGGGGCGAAAGAGCTGCTTCCATCCTGGCGGAGAGAGGCTCAAAATCCGTTCCCACGGGATATCGGAGGTTTATCCCGGCACATATTCCCTCTTCGTCTACCTTCAGCTTTCCCCAGTTGACCGTAAGGCCTCCCGCGGTATCCCCTGCCTGCGGCGCTGTGGCTATTCCCAGTTCCGTCCCGTCGACGGAGAAAGCAAGCAGCCGGGAGAGCTGCGTCAGCCGGGGTTCAGCCTCCCCCGATGGGTCTGCGTCCGCGATGGCGCGGACAAGAGCGGCTATGGCATTTCTGCCCTTTTCGGGAGTCCCCCCGTGAGCGGACACCCCCTTCGCGACAAGAAATAACTCTTCTCCGCGGCGTTCCAGCCGGACATCGGCCCCCAGCCCTCCGGCGGCGGCAAGCTCTTCGAAAGCTGCCTCCCCTGCGGGCAGAATACGCGCTTCGGCCTTCTCGGGCACCACATTATACGCCTCTCCCGCCGAAAACTCCGCGACCAGGCCCGGCCGGCGCCCGGCCGAACGGATATCGAGATCGATAATCCCCTTTTCCCGGGTAACCATGGGATATTCGGCATCGGGAACAATGGCGTAATCTGGCATTCCCATGGAGTCGATATAGTAATCGATTCCCCCCATGGTACGCTCTTCATCGGTCCCCAGAATCAGGCGGAGACGAAAAGGAGGATCGGGGTGGCGCTGACGGAATGCCGAAAGGATATGGAGCGCAGAAACGGCGGGTCCCTTGTTGTCGGAAGCGCCCCGTCCGTACAGTCTGCCCCCCTCGATACGCGCCTGGAAGGGAGAGCCGCTCCAGCCGTCGCCCCCGGGAACAACATCCAGGTGACAGAGAATCGCGACCAGGGGGCCGCGGTTTCCGTATTCAATATACCCTGCATAACCGTCGGCATTACCGGTTTTGAATCCCATATCACTGCCGCGCACGAGCATGAACTCCAGAGCCTCGGCCACGGGAAGTCCGTAGGGGGCGCCGGGCCCCGCAGGATCGGCCCCTACACTCGGTATGGAGATGAGCTTCTTCAGGTCATCTATCATCATTTCGCGGTCAAAAACATCAGCCATTATTATACCTCCATGTAAAAAGGCGGGCCCGGAAGCCCGCCTTTATTGCTCTGCCGAAAGACATCTGCAGGATCAGTTCCAGTCCAGAACGCTCTTGTCGTAATCTTCGGGGGGAAGATAGCCGAGCAGCTCTATCGATGTGGCCGCGAGGCTGGAAATACCGAGACCTTTCCGCAGCTCCTTTGTATATTCGCCCTTGTATGCCGGGTCGTAAATAATGCAGGGAACGGGATTGAGACTGTGGCTCGTCTTGGCCTGGGCCTTGCCGTTTTCCTTTATCTTTACATCGCCGTTTTTGGCGTGCTCGTACATATCGTCACTGTTTCCGTGGTCCGCCGAGAGAATAAGAATTCCCCCTGCCTTCTCCACCGCTTTTTTCAGACGGCCGATGCAGAGATCCAGCGCCTCCATGGAGCAGAGAACCGCTTCGTATATTCCCGTATGCCCCACCATGTCGCCGTTGGGGTAGTTCAGTTTTATGAAGGGATACTCCCCCTTCTCTATCTCCTCGATAACCCGGTCTGTTATTTCGGCGCACTTCATCCAGGGCCGCTCTTCGAAAGGAACACGGTCGGAGGGAACCTCCACGTACTCTTCAAGTTCCGCATTGAACTGACCGCTGCGGTTTCCATTGAAGAAATAGGTAACATGTCCGAACTTCTGAGTCTCGCTTATTGAGAAGACCTTTACTCCCGTCTTTGCCAGGTACTCCGCCATGGTCCGGTCGATGCTCGGGGGAGTTACCAGATACTGCTTCGGAATATGAAGATCTCCGTCATATTCCATCATCCCCGCATACTCAACCTTCGGAATACGGACCCGGTCGAAGTGGGTAAACTCGTCCCCCGCCTCGAAGGCCATGGTTATTTCCAGAGCACGGTCTCCGCGGAAATTGAAGAGGATAAAGCTGTCGCCGTCCTCCACGGTTCCGACGGGCTTTCCGTCCTCGGCAATGACAAAAGGAGGAAGATCCTGATCTATGGCTCCCGTCTCCTTGCGGAGGGTTTCAATCGCCTCATGGGAATCGGCAAACTGGCGTCCCTCTCCGAGGATATGGGTCTGCCAGCCGCGGTGAACCATCTCCCAGTCGGCATTGTAGCGGTCCATGGTGATTTTCATTCTCCCGCCGCCGGAGGCAATTCTGGCGTCGAAGCTGCCGTCGGAAAGCGAGGCAAGATACCCGGTCATCGGATCAAAATAATCGAGAGCGCTTGTCTCGCCCACATCCCGGCCGTCCAGGAGGGCATGCACCCGTACCCGTTTGACACCGTCTTCCTTCGCTCTTGCAACCATCGCCTTTAGATGGTCTATATTGCTGTGGACATTTCCGTCCGAGAGCAACCCCAGAAAATGGAGGGTACCGTCATTATCAATTGCATTGGCGACAAGCTTCTTCCAGGTCGATTCGGTAAACATTTCTCCGCTTTTGATCGCCTTGTTTACCCGCTTGGCGCCCTGGGCAAAGACCCGTCCGGCCCCGATGGCGTTGTGACCGACCTCGCTGTTGCCCATATCTCCGTCATCGGGTAGTCCGACGGCAACCCCGTGAGCCTGAAGGGAGGTCCAGGGAGAGCTTGCCTTCAGCTCGTCGAGATTTTCGGTGTGGGCATCGGTAACCGCATCACCCTCTTTGTATTTTCCAATTCCGACTCCGTCCATAATAACAAGAACAACCGGCCCTTTCCGTCCCGAAAAGGCAGGATTTGTTTTTAATGGTTCAACCATGTTAATGACTCCTTACCGTGAATAAACTGTGTTGTTAGAATATCTTACTATTCGCCTTAGTTTTCAAGGCTTTTGCGGGAAAGACCGAAACGTTCCCTGCTTTCCTTGTTGCCGAGAGGCTCAATATGGACCTGGACATCGTAGACATGTTCAATTCCCTCATGAATTGCGGCCTCCACCCGGCGTGCAATGTCATGCCCCGCCTTCACGCTGATGGAACCGTCAACCTCGATATCAAGATCAATAATATAGGCATTTCCCGTTTTCCGGATTCTGCTTTTATGGGGATTTCCGGCCCCCTCCACTTTGCTTACGGCGTCAAAAAGTGCACGGTAGAGGGCGGGATCATTAAGCCCGTCCATCAGTTCGTCTCCGGCTTCCATGAATATGGAGAAGGCCACCTTCATAATCCAGAAGCTTACCAGAAGAGCCACAATGGAATCGAGAATGGCAAAGCCCGTGAAAATAGCCAGAGCGATACCGGCCAGAACTCCGAGGCTTATCACCACGTCGCCGGTCATGTTCTTTGCATCCGCAATAAGCATGGGGCTGTTTACCCGGTGACCGATCCTGAGCTTGTAGAAGGCGAGAAAAGCTTTACCGAAAACCGAGATAAGCGCAACAAGCGCCGCCGAAATTGCCGGAAGTTCCCGGACTCCGGCGGAGAAAAGGCTCTTTCCGCTGGAGAGAGCCAGCTGGGCTCCCGCAAAGAAAATGAGAAAACCGAGAATCTTGGTTGCCACGGTTTCCGCCCTGGCATGTCCGTAGGGGTGCTCATTATCAGGCGGCTGTTCTATTATGCCGGCTGCAAAAAGCGAGACCGTAGAGGATACAACATCCGTCGCGGAGTCTATTCCGTCCCCGACCAGAGCCAGGGATCCGGAAATAAACCCGATTACAATTTTGGCAGCAGAAAGCAGGGAGTTGCCTGCAATCCCGACCCAGCTTGCACGGCGGATAAGAGCGATGCGGTCATCTTTCATGCAAGTGCCTGCGTCTTTTCCGCCAGAAATGTGCGCTCCTCCTTTTCGAGGCCCGGAGAAAGCAGTTTGAAAACCCAGGTGTGATACCGGTCCACCCAGCTCCGCTCCGCGGCAGTCAGAAGAGCGGTATCGATAAGGACGGATTCGAACGGAAAGGGTGTAAGGGTCTCGAATCCGTAGAAACGGCCGAAGGGCGTTTCAAAGCGCTCCACCGCCAGAATAAGGTTCTCAATCCTGACACCATGTTTACCTTCGCGGTAGAGACCAGGCTCGTTGGAACAGAGCATTCCCGGTTCAATCGGAACGGGAATAAGCCTGGAGGATATGCTTTGGGGTCCCTCGTGGACATTCAGAAACGCGCCGACTCCGTGACCGGTTCCGTGTCCGTAGTTGAGTCCCGCATCCCACAGGGGTTTTTTGGCTATCGTTTCCAGTCTCATTCCCGGAGTGCCTGCCGGAAAGGTAGCAGCGGCAAGGGCTATGTGCGCCTTGAGCACCATGGTGTAGTCGTGACGTTCCTCATCTGTCGGCTCACCGACGGTAAAGACCCGGGTAATGTCTGTGGTCCCCTCCAGATAGTGTCCGCCCGAATCGACAAGCAGAAGTCCGCGGCCGCTTACGGGAAGGGAACTGGTCTCATCGGCACTGTAATGGATAATCGCCCCGTGCTCCCTGAAGCCGACAATCGGGCTGAAGCTTTCCCCGGCAAAGCCCGGCATGCGGCTCCGTTCCTCCGCAAGCAGGCTTCCCAGGGATAGCTCGCTGCCGCCGCCGCGTTCGATAATGCGTTCAAGACGCATCCAGAAACGGGTAAGGGCAATCCCATCCTTTACCAGGGCTTCCCGGATCCCCTCAATTTCCACAGCACTCTTGAGCGCCTTCAGCATTACCGCCGGACTCTTCGCCTCGATTACGGGAGTATCACGGGAGATCATCGTACGCATCTCAAGGGAAACAGTCTGCGGATCAAGCATGACCGGCTCGCGCAGCTCCTTAAGAGCGGTTGAAACCGAATCATAGGGCAGAAGACGGATCCCCTCCTCACCGAGGAGGGCGGTCAATTCACCGGAGACGGCCTCCTCTCCCGCAAAAAGGAGAGCGCCCTCTTCCTCTATCAGGAGAAAAGAGAAAAAGAGGGGATTGTAGCTTATGTCGCTTCCCCGGAGGTTAAGGATCCAGGCCGTTTCATCCAGAGCGCTTATAAAAAGAGCCTTTGCCCCGGCTTCCTTCATGCTGCGCCGGAGAAGCTCGAGCTTTTCTCCGCGGGAACGGCCGGTATATTTGAGATCCAGGGGATAGACCGGCTCGGCGGGCCGTGCGGGACGGTCGGTCCAGACCGCCTCCAGAAGATCTCCGGTCGGCTCGAGGGTTATGGCCTTTTCCTTGAAAAAAGAGGTGAGCCCCCTGGCGGATGCAAGCGAGATGGTTGAAAAGTCCACTCCGACCCTGCTTCCGGCACCGAGCCTCTCCATAATCCATTGAGGATACGAGGGAACCGACGGATCTCCCTCCTTCATCATCCGGANNTCCGGATTCCGCTTCCCTCAAGCTGGGCGGGAGCCTGGAGCCAGTACCGGCTGTCGCTCCACAGGGCCGCTTCATCGCCGGTTACCACAACGGTTCCGGCGGAGCCGGTAAAACCGCTGATCCATTTCCGGTCTGCCCAGCGGGGCGCCGCATATTCGCTCTGATGCGGGTCGGTTCCGAAAAAAACAAGCGCCGAAATGGAACGCTCCGTCATTGCCGCTCTGAGCGCGGAAAGGCGCTCTTTCACCGGATTATCCATGCTATCTCCTCCGGCCGAGGGAAGAAAGATTCACGCCGATGCTGGCTCCCAGCAGACCCGAGAGCAGAATCTCATTCCGTATATGGTCCAGCCCTGTTACGGCCCTGCTCAGGGAAACCAGGGCGTTTTTGGATTCACTGAAAAGCTGATCAAGAGGAACGTAACTCCCGGTAACCCCGCTTTTCCCGAACATGACATAACCCGCTGCAAGCCCCGCAAGCGCGCCTATAATGAGTGAAAGAATAAACCGTTTCATACCGACTCCTTTTCCACGATTGTACCCGAGAAGAGATGATCTTTCCAGCATAGTATGCTACCATCGCGCCATGGACGGCACCATACTTGTTGTTGCAAAAACACCAATAGATACCGGGGAGATAGGCACATTTCTTGCGGACCACGATATAGGCAGTTTTGATGTTATTTCTGCGGACTCCCGGGGTGCAGCGGAAGAAATCTTTTTCGGCGGAGGCGGTGTAGACTGCATTGTCGTGGATTTTTCTTTCACGGAGATTACCTCCCTTCTGGCGGAGATGAAAAAGGACGAAATGTTCCGCCATGTGCCGATCCTCGCCATTATCGACGATAACGATCCGGAACAGGCAAACATGGTCTACGATACCGGTTTCGACGCCCACATTGAGCGGTCCCTTCCGGATCAGCTGGCGCGAAGAATACGTCCCCTCATTGTCAACAACACCATGAACCGCAGCATGATGAAAAAAATAGGAGATCTTCAGGAAAAGGCCATCCGCGATTTTCTGCTCCTGGACCTGATAAAAGACTATATTCCGAAGACCATCTGGAACATAGCGCAGACCTTCGCGCATGAGCAGAAACTGGCAATCCCCGAGGAAGAGCTGGACCTGACCATCGTCTTCGCGGATATAAAGGGTTTCACCTCCATGACCCAGCACATGGAGCCGCGGCAGGTGGTGGAGATTCTCAATACGGTTTTCGAGGCGGCTTCCAGACAGATTTATAAACATCATGGCGATATAGACAAATTTATCGGCGATGCCTTCTTTGCCGTCTTTGAAAGGGCGGAAGATGCCGTCAAGGCGATGGTCGGGATGCAGAGAGAACTTGCCGTCCTGAACGCCGGGCGTGCGGACAACGGCCAAAAACCCGTCGAGTTCCGGGTCGGGATTCATTCCGGTCCCATTATCCGCGGAAATGTAGGCGGTTTCGACCGCTTCGACAACACCCTTATCGGCGACACGGTTAACACCGCAAGCCGGCTGGAACAGAAGGCTCCCGCGGGGGGCATAATGATCAGCGAAGAAACCAGGAAGCGGATCGGGATCGAACTTCCCGAATCCTGCAGAAGCTCCATTGAACTGCGGGGGCGTGATACCGATATTGTGGTCTACGACGCCTTCGAAGCCCTTATGCGCTCTACTCCGGCCATCATGGACGGCGTTTAAGCAGTTCTTCAAAAATCAGCGCCACCGCGGGACAGTAACGGCTGTTGACCAGGCTGAGCTTGAGGAGACTGCGGATGTCCGGAGCGTCGGTGTGGGGATACTCACGGCATGCCTTCGGTCTCCGGTCGTAGACAAGGCAGCGCCTGTCGGGAAGCAGCAGGGGGCAGGGGTGATCGCGGAACACCGTATCACCATCCTCATCCACCGCAAGATATGACGATTTCACCTCTGCGCTCTTCATCGAGAGCGCCCTGCCCAGGCGCTGGATATCGAGTTCCGTCAGCCGGGGGCCCACGACGGCGCAGCAGTTGGCGCACTTCAGACAGTCGATCTTCGAGAAGACCTGTTCATGAAGGCTGTGAATAAGGCTTACAAGATCCTTCGGCGAAGTTCTCTTTAAACGCTTTACCAGATCGCGGTAGAGCCCCTGTCTGCTTGCGGAGCGTTCAAGGATTTTTTCATATTCGGGATCTATCATTCGTCTCTTCCTGAGCGGCTCTTTCAATTTTCCATATTTGTTATTATTTTAAAACAGAGGAGAGCCCAATGCGTTACCGTTCCATACTTAGCCGAATTAAACAAGATGGAAAAGTTGATAAGCAATCTCTTGCCGAAAGCACCGGAACCTCCGTTGCGATGATAGAGGTGCTCCTCGAGGAACTGATGCGCCTGGGCTACCTGGAGTCGGACGCTCTTGCGGGCTGCACCGGCATCTGCAGCGGCTGCTCATCGGGCTGCACAGGGGCGGTAAAGGGACTGCCCGACAATTTCTGGACCATAACCGCCCGGGGCGAAGCGCTCATTTCTTCAAAGTCATAAGGAAGGCCAACATGGACAATAGATTTCCACCGGAACAGGAGTGCATGCGGACCGACCGCTGTTTCAACGACCTGCTTAGCCCGGCCTTCGCCTATGCTGACCGCAAAAAGCTTACCATACTTCCCTTCCGCAGATTCAGCAGTCTGAATGACCGGTGGATCGAATATCCCGAAGGCTGGCAAGGGCAGGTTCTGGGAATGCTGGCCGGTCAGGCGCTTTTCGGCTCCGCTAAAAAAACGGCGGCCTTTCTTCGTTCGGCAAGGGACGAACTGAGCCCTCTGCAGATAGAACTGGTAAAAGAGTGGGGGGAGTACCCCTGGTTTTTTTCCGCCTTTACCGTCAGGGAGGATGCGGGAGACAACTTTCTCATCATCTCCCCGGTGGGTGACCCTCCGGCCTACAGCCCCTATTACGACATGTGGGATGAAATCCCGATCTACTCCAGAACGATAACCAGGCTTTATCGCCAGGGAAAGACGCTTTTCATAAGCCAGCTCTGGAAGGGGAAAGGGGTGTTTCATACCTACGGAGCGATCCTGCCCTTCACCGCCCTTACACCCGATGATATCCGCTCCTTTACCCACATGGTTTCCCTGAACGGTGATACGCGGGAAATGCCGCTTATCGGGATAAACGAGTCCGGCAATGAGGTTTCGGACACCATAGCCGCACAGCCCCTGGAGTACCTGCAGCTCCTCCCGCTCACGGAGGTGCCGGACTTTCACGGACCCGGCGGGCGGAGGATGGAATCCTGCGCCTCCGTGCTTCCCCTTCCGGAGGGTTTTGACGGGGAGTTTGAGGAGCATGGCGAAGGAGGCCGCCTTATCCTTGAGGAGGAGGGCCCGCTGAGCAGCACTTCACTCTATCTCTCAAAACCCGAAGGCCTGCTCTTCCTCTTTTCCTGGACCCGGGAGGGCTATGACCGGGGGAGAACGATGCTGCTTCCCGATCTCGCCTTCCCGGAGGAGCCGGATAAGCAGATTTTTGTCGGTCTGGAGGTCCAGGCGGACTCAATTCTGGATACACGGGAGCGGCTCCATGCCCTGATGTCGCTCTTTGAGCTTGCATCGGGGGATAATCCCCCGGATGAGGATGAGGAAAATGCCATCGGCGACATAAACATGATCATGTCGCGGCTTCAGAATAACCATAACAACGGCATTTTTGAGGATGATGAAGCGATTGCAGAGGAGCTTGATGTCGATCCGGAAACCGTCAGGGATCTGCGGGAGCATCTTGAAGCGGCATTCAAACGGATGGAGGCAGCTTCCGGTCATCCTCCCGCCGACCGTTTCGGACTGAGCCCGAAGGCTTTTATGAACCTTACCTCCGTTGCGCTCCCCGAGGCCGAAGGCTTCCTTGCACTGCGAAGTCCGGAAGACTTGAGCGAAGCGCTGACGGCCCGGGGGCTGGCGGAAGATACCCTTCTGAAGGAGGCACCCGCGGTCAGACTTGCTGCCTTCCTCCTCGACCTTGCCGCCGGCCCTCAAGGGCTGGCGGCAACCGCATCGGGCTATGTATCACCCAAAGTAATAAAACTGGTGCTGCAGGAAGAGATCTTCCCGTCCCATGGATCTGCACCGGCCAGGGAAATCGACTGGCGCCCTTTCATGGATATCCGTAAAATTCTCGAACGCTCTTCCCTCCTGAGACTCGAGGGAAAGAGCTTCAGAGCCGCCGGAAAAGCCCGGAAGCTTGCGGACAATCCCGTGGGGCTCTATTCGTTTCTGATCCGGGAGTATTTCCTCTCCTTCGACTGGACCGATTCGCCTTACCTTCAGCTTCCCTTTCTCCGCCCTTTTGCCGGCTTTCTCCTCTACGCAATGAAAAAACTGAGCCGGGAAGCGGCAGGCGGATGGGTGCCGACCGGAGATCTGAATAAAAAGGTGATGGCTGCACTACCCGGTATTAAAGAGAGCGGCTTATCGGAGATGCATATCGACCTGGCCGTTTCGGGCTCTTTTCCGGGTTTTTTCGCGGAGCCCCTGGGGCTCGTTGAGCTGAAGCTGGGGAAATACGGCATCGTAAAAGCTGTCAGGCCTTCGGAACTCTTCTCCCTGGTCTTCGCTTAAGCAGGCATCTCCCTGCAAACGATCTCCACCCTCTCCTTCCCCCTTCCGATGTTTCTGCGCGCCAGGGAAATCGGCCCGATCTCGCCGGTCCGGCGGATATGGGTCCCCCCGCAGGGGAGGGAACCGAATCCCTCTATCTTCCAGTACCGCTCCTCCCTTTCCGGATCGGAAAAACCGCTCTCGACGGGACGGTTTTCCCGGATAAGGAGGTTGGCCCTCTCCGCGATACCGGGCAGCAGAGGGGTAATGGGCCTGTCGAGGAGAAAATCGAGACGCGCCTTCTCTTCGGAAATGTGGGCCCCGATTTTTTCTATCCCCGGGAGAGACTCCATCACCAGAACCAGAACAATCTCCGCAGCAAAGTGGAGCCGCATCAGCCTCCGGCGCCGAAGGGGATCGATCCGCAGGGTGACGGGGTCGCCCGGAGCGAAGGGCGGATCCTCTTCCAGGATATGGACTATATCACCACCGGAAATCCGGGCATCCGAGATGGCAATACCGTCGATACTGCCCTCATCCCGCTCCTGCCCCCCCGAGAAGGCGTAGAAGATGGTCTGAGCCAGACGCACCTCCCGGCCTTCGACCCGCTCTACGACGGTGCGCAGTTCGCTCAGGCAGGGGTCGGACCAGAAAAGCTTTTTCATGAGGTCTGCAGATCCGCGGGACAGCCGATGCGGCGGAGAAACATGAGGGAAACCACCGCAAAGAGGGAGACTCCGATAAAGACCGGCACGTATCCTGCAAAACTTATTATTGTTCCGATTATGATCGGGAAGAAAACAACAGAGAGATTCAGGGTGCCTGTTATACCCGTATAAAGCACCCTGTTTTCTTCGGTGGAGAGCTCGACAATAACCGCGTCCTGACTGACCAGACGGGCGCTGACCACCGCTCCGGTAAAGAGAAAAAGCAGAAGATAGACCGGCAGGGGAAGAAAGGTGCCGATCAGAAGCGCCGCGGGAGGCAGGAGAAAAGAGAGGATCGACCATACCCGCAGTACCGCCTTGAAGCCGCCGCTTTTTACAAGCCGCGGCCAGAGAAGACTTGCCGACACCATCCCCGCTATCTGGAAAAATAACAGATTTCCCGCCAGAGCGGGATCGAGCTCGTAATGCTGTCTTGCATAGGCTATATAAAAAGGCAGCAGGGCGACATGAAAACCGACGGAATTGCGGTACAAAAGGTAGATACGCAGATTCCTGTCCGCCTTCAGAACACCCGGGATCGAAGCAAGGGTACGCAGATAGCCGGAACCGGGAGCCCCCTTCCCGGGCTCTTCCCTGATCCTCCAGAAGCCTCCGGTTGCGATAAGCAGCACGACCGCCGCAGCGGCAAAGAGCACTATGTAGTTCCGCGGATAGGCGAAAGTGGAGAGAACCTGCCGCGCCAGAAGGGCTGAAACCAGAATACCCACGCTGGAGATAAGCTGCTTCCGGGTGAAAAAGCGCCGTCTCATCTCCGTGGAAAAGCTTTTACCGATAAGGTCGACATAGGAAACCCCGGCAAAGGCGCCGCTTACAGTAAAAAGCAGGAGCTCGAGGTAGATGACGAGAAGGGCCTGCAGCACCGTCATGCGGTGTACCTGCATCATGGTCAGGGCGATGGCCCCCAGGGAGAACACACGCATGTTTATGCCCATAAGCAGCCAGGGCTTCTTCCGGCGCTTTCCATGCAGAAAGCCCGTAAAGTTCAGCTGCGCAAGGAGGGGAACCCCGATCATGATGGCGCCGACCAGTCCGACATGGATCTCGCTGCCCCCGATCTGGAGGATCATGGCGGGAATGACGGTATTAACTTCGGTAAAGGTTATGGTGATGGAGAGGAATATGGAGTGCCAGATAAAGGCCTTATAGTTGCGCTTTTCGGTTTCAGGGTTCCGCATAGGGTGATAATACCTCCGCGGACCGCCTGAGACAAGAGCAGTTTTCTATATTGACATTTATTTATATATGCTATGTAATATTTGCATATGCACAAAAACAGGGAATCGGAAAAAAAAGGTCCCGGGGCTCCGAAGAAGGAACGACGGTACAGACCAATCGGCGAACTGCGGCGCTTCAAGCCGGCAGGGATTCCTGCTTCCCAGCTGCAGCGTCAGACTGTCTACATAGATGAGTTTGAAGCAATCCGGCTCTGTGATCTTGAGGGCTTCAGCCAGATTGAGGCAGCAGCCCGGATGGGAATAGGCCGGGGAACCGTGCAGCGCCTCCTGCAGCTCGGGCGTTCGAAAATTGCTGGAGCGATTCTGCGGGGCGAGGTAATCATTATCGACGAAAAAGGAGAAAGCGATGGAGAATAAGCATTACGAAATAATTGTAATAGGGGGCGGTCCCGCCGCGATAACCCTTGCAAAGGAAGTGAAGGGGACAGCGGAGGTGGCCGTTATCCGGCCCGAGGACCATTCCATGATCTACTGCGCCATGCCCTATGCGATAGAGGGAATTCTGGCTCCGGAGAACACCCTTAAGGCCGACCGGCTGGTTACCGAAACGGGAGCGGTCCTTATCCGGGATTCGGTCCTGGCCGCCGACTTTGAAGCAAAAACGGTGAGCACAGTCTCGGGGGCGGTCTATTCCTGGGACAGACTCGTTATTGCCACGGGGGCCGATCCGATCCTTCCGCCCATTCCGGGATCCTCCCTTGACGGGGTAATGACCTTCAAGTGGGAGAAGGATATGTACCGGATTTCCGGCTTGATAGAACAGGGCATCTCGAACGCCGTGGTGGTCGGCGCGGGTGCAATCGGAGTCGAACTGGCCCAGGCGCTGNNCGCTGGCCGCAAGGAAGCTTACCACAAGCCTGGTGGATATGGCCGGATCGGTGCTTCCGAACCTTGCTGATCCGGAGATGACCGGTCCCGCCCTCGAAGCTCTGCGGAATCTTGGTATCCGGGTCGAACTGGAGAGAAAGGTGGAACAGGTGCTGCCGAATCGGGAGGCGGAAGGCCGGGCCGGAGCTGTTCTCCTTGATAACGGGCAGGTAGCCGCGGCGGACCTGGTGGTCTTCGCGGTTGGAATGAAGCCTGCAGTCTCCATGTTTGCGGACAGCGGCCTCGAACTGGAACGGGACGGAATTGTAATCGACGACCATATGCGGACCAATCTGGAAGATGTATACGCCATCGGCGACTGCACCTCCTTTTTCAGCGGAATTACGGGAGACCGGACCGGCGGGAAACTGGCTACCAACGCCGTGCCCATGGCACGGGTCCTTGCCGCCAACCTCAAGGGAGGCGACCGCAGGTACGGGGGCTTTATCAACGGTTCAGCCACAAAGGCGGGAGAGTTCTTTATCGGCGGATCCGGCCTGAAAGAGGATGAGGCGCGTCGGCATGTTGATGTCATTACCGGATACGCGGAGTTTTCCGTCATATTTCCCATTATGCCCGATGCGGGGAAGGTGCGGCTCAAGCTTATTGCGGACCGCAGCAGCGGAAAGATCGTCGGCGGGCAGCTGATCAGCAGCCGTCCCGTGACCGACAAGGTGGACCAGATAAGCATGGCCATACAGTACGGCATTACAGCGGAGGAACTGCTCAATTTCAGCTATTCCAGCCAGCCCTGGCAATCCTTCTACCCCGCCCACAACCTGCTTGTAAAGGCCGCGGAAGAGCTGATGAAGAAGATGGCCCCTCAGGCGGAAGCAGGGATGGAAGCAGCGGTCGAAGCGGCGGCGGGAGAACTCCGGTGAGCGGCAGGGAGTACCTGGCCGCCTGCGGTACCGATTCGGAAGACGGAAGCCGCTTTGCAAAAGAACATTTCGGCGATTCCTCCTGGTACGATATCTACCGTCTGAGTCCGGACAAACCCGCCATCAGGATTGAACGGATCGTAAACCCGGCCAGACAGGCCGGCAGCGGAGAGGATGGGAAAGAGGAAGAGATAAAACCGGGGACCATTGCGCAGCATCTGGCCCGCCATGACGTTTCCATTATCATGGCCAGGAGCATAGGTCCCAATGTGGTAAAGATGCGGCGGAAGTTCGTTGTGGCAGTCAGCCGCAGCGAGATGATTGATGATGCCCTCCGGCAGCTGGGCGGCCGGCTGGAGGAGGTACAGCAGCTTCTCGATGAGGGAGAGGAGCGCAGCCACCTGGTGCTGCCCCGGACAGCCCCCGCCCGGTAAGACGGGAAACACTAGCCCGTCTTTTCCTTCCGGTACCATCCGACGGCCCGAACCAGGGCCGTCAGCGCCACCAGAAAACCGAATACAGCAAACATCGGGACAGTGAAACGGGGAAACATAAGGACCAGGGTATAGAAGACGACCGTTTCAGTACCCTCGATTATCCCGACGGGCATTGCGAGGGCAGTAGATTCGTCCTTTTTTTTCTCCAGCAGTGCGGAAAGGTACATCCAGGAGGCGGCATTGATGTAGCAGGCCGCCAGGAGAAAGGCCGTTACCGGCCAGATTGCCGGAGCCGCAAGTACTGCCGGTGCTGCAGGTGCTGCAGGAGAGACCGTTCCGGAAACCCCGAAGGCAATTCCCAGGGGCAGTGCCCCATAGACGACAAAATCCGCCATAATATCGAGGTAGCCGCCGAGATCGCTGCTCTTTCCCCCGCGGCGGGCGAGGGCCCCGTCGGCTCCGTCCAGAAGGCGGTTGAGCAGCCAGAGCAGAAGGGCGCTTTTCCAGAACACGAAGCCCGCGGCCGCCGCCGCGCCGATCCCTGCAATTCCGCCGGCAAGGGTAATGGCTCCGGGAGTAATATTCAGCCGGTCCAGCAGTTTTACCAGGGGAAGCAGAACAAGGTCTTTAAGACGCCGCATTGATGAATCAATCATAGGCCCGCAGAGTTGACGTTCCAGTCGTATCGGTAGCGGATCCGCCCCTTTCCCTCAAGAAAGGGCTCGATATCATTCTTCAGTTCCGTATCGGCATAGGCGCCGATATGGCGAAGAACAGCCTCCTCCGAACCGCCGAAATCGTCGCTGAACCAGTCGTAAATGCTCGAAAGATACAAGGTTTTACCGTCCGCCTCAGCCCCCCGGGGCTTGTTGATGTAGGCTGCGGCGGCTCTGTCGAGAAGCTCCTCCAGATTATTTCCGGTAAACGCGGTCCTCTGAAGATTCGGACAGCCCAGGCTGGCGCAGTTGACCGCGTAATGGATCCGGGGGTCCTTCCAGATCGGCCTGAGAATCCGGTGTTCCATATCGTTCAGACTGACCGGGCGCCCCTGCACCTCCGCAAGAGGCGCATCCCAGGGTCCTTTGGCGAAAAGCCCCCCTCCCCCGAGGTTTATGTCCCGGATGGATTCGACCGGCCAGTTATCGGCAATAACCTTTACGGTAAGGGCGTTGTAGAAGTTTATCCAGTAGGCCATCTGCTCGTCCCGGTCCAGTCTGTCAACTTCGATCTTTTCCAGGCTCTCCAGATAACGCTCCAGAGCCGCCCCGTCCCCGGAGGAAGTCCCGGAGGCCAGACCGGTGGCCAGACCGGAGTAGTCAAAAAGATTGATTCCGGATTCGTCATCGGCAGACAGGTAGCGGTCGAGGATGCGGTCCCAGATGCCGTGATCGACCTTCAGATCCGAACCGGGAGTGTGGGCGGTCCATACATCCCAGAGTTCAGCCTGCGGAGCCGCAGACAGTGCCGCGGGAATTAAAAGCAGCAGGAAAACAATCTTTTTCATGGTCTCTGATTCTCCTTTATCAATAACTGCCGGAAGTATCAAAATATCCGCCGGCAGTTCTTTCATAACCGTCCAGAAAACGCCGTCGGGTCTTTATATTAATCTCATCGAAGGGAACCGCAATCGCTATCTCCCAGGCATCGCCGAAATCTCCGTCCCTGGCCGTATCGAAGATGGTAAAACGCTCTGCTGCGCCAAGATAGGAAAGAATAATCGGAGGCACCGACTCATTCCGGCTGGAGAAGAGGTCAATCAGCTCCTTGCGGGCCGCCCCGGGATCCGGTGAGAACCGATGTTCGGGATGTGAATACTCATACTCCATACCGGGACGGGCCTTCACCATCGCTCTCTCTTCGGGAGAGGAATAGAAGCGGTTAAGAAACGAAAGCAGCGCATCCCGGGAGGAGGAGGAGACGGAGTTTGTCAGGGTCACGTTCCCGAAAAAGAAAGCGGCCTCCTTATACTCACGAACCAGGATGCCCAGACCGCACCAGACCGCAAAAAGTCCTGCAACGGCCCGTCGGGCGCTGCGGTTCACCACCGATCTGCCAAGTTCGATGGAGCGGGGAAGCATCTCCTCCAGGAAACGGCCGGAAAAGGTAAAGAGAGAGGATGTCCGCAGCCCCTCAAGACCGAAGCGGTCGATAATTTTCGCTGCTTCGGCAAAGCGGTACATGGAGACAATCTCACGGTTTTCCGGATCCCAGGCAACCAGCTGCAGATAGCTTCCGGGTGAAGTATCCAGGTAGTCGATATCGCGGGGTACATTCCTCCCCGCCCCGGCAGCCCGGAACTCCCGTTCACGTATAAGCCCGATCTCCGCCATGCACGACGGTTTCTCCCAAGCCCTCAGAATGTGAAGGCTCAGGTTCATAAAACCGCCAATTACCGTATCCGGACTCAGTTCCGCCTCCAGCGCTTCCGGCGGCATTGCCTCCCCGAGTTCAAGCCATCTCATCGGTACCTCCCTGCGATGCAAGCCAGGAGAAGAAGTCATCCCGCACCCCTTCCCCCAAAGCCCTTACATAGCCCTGCACCCTTGCCGCCCACTCCTGAGTACTCCGCTCTCCGCCAAGAAGCGCGGAATCTATCGGCTGCCCGATTATCACCTCGAAATTCCGTCCCCGCTGCTTCATAAGTTCATCGACAAGCAGCAGCATCTCCAGATTCATACGGATCTTCAGCAGCCCCCGGAGCCGGGCAACCGTATAGAAGAGTCGCGAATTTCGCCCCCGGATATGGACCGGAACAATCGACCGCCCATGAAGGCGCGACTTCTTTATGAAGGTTCCCGTCCAGGGGAAATCGGTAATCGGCGAACCGCTGATACCTCCCCCCTCGGGTCTGCCGGTCCGCCCGGCGGGAAACATGAGAAGGGGCTTATCGGAAGCAAAGAGGGCATCTATCCTGCGGTAGTGCTCCCTGTTGCTGCCGTGCTTGTTTATCGGTGCGAAAAAAGAAGCCAGGGGAGAGACGGTTTGGACCAGATCGTTGGCAGGAACCACAGCCTCGCCATAGCAGCGGGCCAGAAGTTCGAGAAGGATAAGGGCATCCGCCCCGCCATGGGGATGGTTGGCCGCCACCGTTATCCGCCCTGAACCGGAAAGCAGCTCCGCACGCCCCTCCACGATGGTGGATGAAATACCAAGCGTCTTTATGGCGCAGTCCAGGGCCTCCCGCGGTTCCAGTCCCCCGGCCCGGACAATAAAGTCGTTTACCTCCCGCTCATGGGCTATCCGCCCGAGCAGAGCACAGGCGGCGGAGGGAATCCGGGCGGCAAGTTCCGGGTTCTTCTCTTCAATAAGCCGCCGGACACATATCAGCTCAGCCATATATGACCTATTACCTCTTCACGAAGCGCCAGAAAATCCGGACTGCTCTTGACCGCTCTGCCGCCTCCGGCAACATTATCCATTCCAAAACCGACCGGTATTTCACTTACTATCCGCGCAGGGCGGTCGGAAAGAACGATGACCCGTGTGGAGAGGTAGAGCGCCTCTTCCACGCTGTGGGTAACCAGAACAACGGTGCAGCCCGTCCGCTCCCGGATGGTAAGCAGCTCATCCTGCATGTGCTCACGCGTCAGGGCATCGAGAGCACCGAGCGGTTCATCCAGAAGCAGAATATGCGGCTCATTCGCAAGCCCCCGGGCCAGAGACACCCTCTGCTTCATGCCTCCCGAGAGCTGGTGCGGGTATGCCGCAGAAAAGTCCTGAAGCTTCACCAGCTTCATCAGCTCCTCCACCTTCGGACGGTAGCTGCCCCGCGGGACTCCGCGGTTTTTTGGTCCGAAGGCGATGTTTTCCTCCACCGTAAGCCAGGGAAAGAGCTGGGGCTGCTGGAACACGAGACTCCTTCTCCAGTCGGGTCCCTTCACGGCCGCCCCCTTATCCAGAACGGTTCCCGATTCCGGGACGGTAAGCCCGGCAAGGATGCGCAGAAGCGTCGTTTTGCCGCAGCCCGAAGGGCCGACGATGGAAACAAATTCGCCCTTCTCTATGCACAGATCGAGGGGATCGATAATCCGGAGGCGTTTGTCCTCCCCGGCTTTTTCGGGTCTGCGGCCCCGAATTCGCCCTTCGCTCCGTGCATAGCTGTGAGACAGTCCGTACGCTTCCAGAACAGGGGCGGTTCCCTTCATCGGAGCGCCTGCTCCAGGAACTCGGGAGCCAGAAAGTCCACAACCTTCCCGCGGCCGGGAACCGTACCGATGGTATCCTGCTCCTCCAGGAACCGGGCGGTCTCAAGGAAGACATCGACAAGAGCCCCGGGGTCTCCGCTCCTTCCCAGATAAGCCGGAGAGAGCTGCTCCTCTCCGTCAAGAAACACCAGGGTATTCATCTGCCTCAGGGCCTCGGCCGGTTCCAGGGAGAGTTCGGCAGCAATGGCCCGGGCAGCCTCTTCGGGCTTCGAACGGATCAGCTCCACCGCCCGGATCTGGTTGCGGATGTACCGCACCACCAGTTCGGGGTGATCTTCGGCAAAACCGCTTCGCACTATCCCTATATCGCCCGTAAGATAGCCCTGTGCCGCCAGGGTCCCACTGGAAACAAGCACCCGGCCGCCGCTCTCCAGCATGGCCGCAAGGGTCGGCTCCCATACAAAACCGGCATCGATATCGCCCCGGCTCCAGGCGGCAAGCATTTCGGTGGGGGGCATATCCAGTATCCTCAGACTCCCCGGATCCACCCCGGCAAGCTTGAGGGCCATAAGCAGGTGATAGTGGGTGGTCGCTCCGAAGGGAGCCGCCACGGTTTTTCCCGCCAGCTCCTCTATCGAATCAATCCCTCCGTCCTCCCGTACGACCAGGGCCTCGTTCTCCCCGATAATATCGTGAATCCAGATAAGCCGGGCGGGAACCTCCCGCGCCATGGCAACCACGGTGGTGGAGCTGCCGCCGAGACCGATATCGACGGATCCCGAAGCGACCGCCGTATTCAGCTCGCTCCCCGAATTGAACTGGACCCAGCGAACCCGGGCTCCAAGACTCTCCTCGTGCCAGCCTAACTGTTTTGCCACCAGCTCCCCGTTGGGAATGGACTGGTATCCGATAACGACTTCCGGAATCTCCGGAACGTCCGTCTCCCGGTTTCCGCCCGCAAAAAGCGGGAGAGCCGAAAGGGTGCACATCAGCATAATAAGCGGTACCCGCGCCATAACACGTGTTCTCATCTAATCCTCCTTCCAGGGAATAAGCAGTGATTCGAGCCCCCGGATAAGCCTGTCCAGCAGATAGCCGGTGAGCGCCATGGTAATTATTCCGACAAACATAAGGTCGGTCCGGAGAAACCGGCCCGCATCAAGAACGAGCCATCCTATTCCATTTGTTGCGGCGACAATCTCGGAGCTTACAAGGGTTGTATAGGTAAAACCGATGCTTACCCGAAGACCCGTAAAAATACCGGGAAGCGCCGAGGGAAAGACAACCTTACGGACCAGCTTCCATCCCCTCACACCCAGACACATGGCACTCTCGATACGGTGAGCGGGAATCCGCTGCACCGCGGCCATGGTGCTTATAGAAAGAGGCGGAAAGGCCGCAAGGAAAAGAAGGGCTATCTTTGAAGCATCCCCTATGCCCATCCAGACGATCAGAAGGGTGTAGTAGGCAAGGGGCGGCAGGGGACGGTACATTTCGATAAGGGGATCAAAGAACGCCTTTACCACCCGGCTCCTTCCCATCAAAAGACCCAGCGGAACGGCCGTCACCACCGCAAGCAGAAAGCCCGAAAGGACCCGGTACATGCTCCAGGCCAGATGCCGGAAGAGGGTGACACCGCGGTAGCCCCGAAGAGCCACATCGATAAAGGTATCGAGGACCTTTCCGGGAGAGGGGACAAAAAGGGCGGGAACCAGCTCCAGCCGTGTCACGCTCCACCAGAGAACAAAAAGGACGGAAACACTCAGAAACCCAAGCATCCCCGTACCTCTCAACGCTCTACGCTTCATCCCCCTGCTCCTCTATCCTCCGGCTCAAAGCCCGTCTGGCTATACGTGCGACCAGAACGGTGACCAGAAGAGTCGCTGCAAAACCGGCAATCCGCACGACTGTCTCGAGAGGGCCTTCCAGCCCGCCCGACACCTCCGGTCCCGCCGCGGCTGCGGCGAGGTTTCCCGCGAGAGAACCCACATAGACATAGAGCAGCGTTCCCGGCAGCATGCCGATCCAGGAGGTAATCAAATATGGAAGCGTTCCGATATCCGTCAAACCGTATGCATAGTTAAGGACATTGTACGGAAAGACCGGAGAAAGGCGGGTAAGCAGAACTATTTTCCACCCCTCTTCGGCCACAGCCCTGTCGATGGCGGAAAACCGTTCGCTGCCTTCAATTTTTCCGCTTATCCAGCCGCGGAAGAGGCTTCTTCCCAGTAGAAAAGCCGCGGTCGCTCCGATGGTCGAACCGATGCTCACATAGACGGTCCCCCAGCCCAGACCGAAGACAACCCCGGCCCCGAGGGTAAGAATGCTCCCGGGAATAAATGCTACCGTCGCGGTAATATAGAGGGCGATGAAGATAAGTGCCCCGGCGAAGCCGAGGCCGTCGATATACTCCAGCCCTCCTACAAGAAGGGCGGGAAGATCAAAGAGCACCGCCGCGGCAATTATCCCGGCGGCAATAACGACCAGGAGCGCAAGTTTCGATTTATTCATGGGAACGCTTCTCCTTCGGCCCTTCTCCGCGGTAGCGGAACACAAGCCTGAGCAGGGCCCGCACCCGGTCATTGAAGAGCGCCGGGCCGAGGACCTTGCCGGCCGCGCTTTTGTACATCTCCGAGACCGTCGGGTATGGATAGACGGGGCCGAGAAACTTCCCGAGTTTCCACCCTTCGGAGACCGCGAAAACCCCGGGCATGAGCATCTCGCCGGCATGGGGACCTGCAATCTGCACCCCCAGAACCCTCTTTTTCCCGTCGTAGAGGATCTTCATGCGGCCCCCGGTTTCCCCCTCCGCCCTGGCGCGGTCATTATCGGACATATCCAGGCTTACCAGCCGATATGCCGTACCCGCCTCACGTGCCCGCACCTCGTTGAGGCCGACCGATGCAAGTTCGGGTTCCGTGTAGGTAACCCATGGCAGTGCCCGGTAATCCATCCTGCCGGGAAGGTGAAGGGCGAGCCTTCTGACCGCCAGGGAGGCTTCGGAGCCCGCGGCATGGGTAAAGAGGTACCGTCCGTTGCAGTCCCCGAGGGCCATAATGTGGCGGGAGGAGGTCCGCAGGCGGTCATCGACCTTGAAAAAACCCCGCTCCACCTCGACCCCGGATGCGGCGATGTTCAGATTCTCCGTATTGCCGACCCTGCCGGCGGCCATCAGAATTTCCTCGGCCTTAAGCTCCGAACCATCGGAGAGTTTCAGTGTTTTGGAACGCACGGCAGCCTCTGCCGATACGCCGTCTGCGGACACGCCCGCGGCTGAAACACCCTCTACCGATACCCCCTCGATAAGCGTGACCCCTTCCCCGACCAGTCGCTCCCGGATAATCGCCGCCATGTCCTCATCTTCCCGGATCAGGATATGAGGCGCCGCCTCAATAATCGTTACCCTGACGCCGAGGCGGGCCATGGCCTGGCCCATCTCCACTCCGATGGGACCGCCGCCGATAATGGCGAGAGAAGAGGGAAGCGTTTCCAGGGAGAATATATCGATGTTGGTAATATACCCCGCCTCTTCAATGCCCGGGACCGGAAGGACCCTCGGCCTGCTTCCCGTGGCCAGAACAATGCTGCGCGCCGATATCGCTTTTCCGTCATCAAGATCCAGGGTATGGGGGTCAGAAAAGTGCGCTCCCTGCTCAAAAACCTCGACACCGAGGGAGCGGAAGCGTTCGGGGCTGTCATGGGGTGCAATGGCTCCGATAATCCCACGGATTCTTTCGGCTATCGGTTTGTAATCGGCAGTACCTTCCCGGCCGCCGCCAGGGGCGGAAACCGAAAGCCCGAAAGCCTCCGCATCGCGGAGACTCCGCGCGACAGCGGCAGTGCGGAGAAGCGACTTGCTCGGAACACATCCGTAGTAAAGACAGTCTCCACCCATCCGGTGCGGCTCTATAAGGGCCGTTTTCATCCCAAGCTGAGAACAGCCCGATGCGGTGGAAAGACCCGCCGCACCGCCTCCGATAACAATCAGATCATGTGTCCATGCCGCCATATGCATCCCCCTCTATGTTCCATATATGTAAAATAGGTTTTACATCTGGGGATGTCAAGTCTATTTTACAATAATTACAGGACAGGGAATGCTAATTCCGGTGGCGTACAACAAGCAGAACGATAAGCTTGGTAAAGGACATGCCGCCGAGAACAAAGACAAGCGACTTTTCAGGAGCACCGGCAAAAAGATCAAGGATGATAAAGAGGACCAGGAGACCCGTTCCGACCAGAAAGCCCGCCCTTTCGGCCAGTGCAAGGTGAAGCCGCTCGCGCTCATCCTTTGCCCGCTCCCGGAACACAATGCCCGTATAGAAACCGTAAAGAGCAATAAGAAGAACCACCAGAGTGCGGTCCCAGCCCGAAGGCATAAGAGACTCAAAGGGATCAATACAGGTAACGAGAAGGAGCAACAGTATTCCCGAAACGGCAAGTTCGGAATTTTCCCTTATTTTATTCCACATAATTGAACAGCTCCTCTACCGGCACCTTCAGAACTCTGGCCAGTTTCAGGGCCAGAAGAATGGATGGGGTGTAGTTTCCTTTTTCTATCGCGATAATGGTCTGACGGGTTACTCCCGCGGCCTGCCCGATCTCCGCCTGGGTCATATCGGCCCGGGTGCGCAGTTCCCGTAAACTTGATATTACCTTCTCTGCCATGCCTTGAATATTATCACTTTTTTGAAACGTGTCAAACCCGGTTTACATGGTGATGATATTTTCTCCCCTTTTCTTGACAATGACCGTATCTGTCATTACTTTTAGCACAGTGTTACTTTGTAATACCAACTCATTTATAAGGATACATCAATGGCAAAGGCAAAGGAAGAAACCATAACCTTCAAGGCGGACCCCGCGCTTGCGGAGCTTCTGAAAAGGGTTCCCAACCGGTCGGAATTTATCCGAAGGGCTCTTCTTGCCGAGCTGGGGAATATCTGCCCCCTCTGCCAGGGAAGCGGGCACCTGACTCCGGACCAGAAGAGTCACTGGGAGCGATTTTCCCATCACCATCACATTGTTGAGTGTGAGTCCTGCCACGAATACCATCTTGCATGCGACCTTAAGGAGGAGCACCATGAAGCATAGACACAAGTTAACGACGGCGATACTGGCAACGGCAATTACGGCAGCGGCCTTTACCGCTCCCCTTTTTGCCGCGGGAAACGGGGAAAAGGCATCCGACACCGATAAGCTGGTAGCTTACGGATCCATTATACCCGCACAGTTTCTGATTGACCGGATAGGCGGAGAACGGATTAAATCGGGTGTTGTTGTTCTTCCCGGAGAAAGTCCGGCCACATACGAACCCAGCCCCAGACAGATGACCGAGCTCTCCGATGCGGCAGTACTGTTCCGTATCGGGGTACCCTTTGAAAACGGGTTCCTTCCCAAGCTTGAACGCCTTGTACCGGATCTCCGGATTGTGGACCTGCGGGAAGGAATAAAACTCCGGATTATGGATGCGGCTCACTCCCATGACGAAGACGAAGACGAAGATGGCCACGATGCGGATCACGAAGAAGATGCCGTCGGCGCTCCCGATCCCCACCTATGGATGAGTCCGCGCAATATGATTACCATGGCGGAAACCATCAACCGCACCCTTTCCTCCCTGGATCCCGAAGGTGCTGCGGAATACCAGGCAAACTTCAACGCGCTTGTTTCAGATTTGCGAGATATCGATGAGCGTCTTACGGCTATTCTGGAACCTTATACAGGCAAACGCTTCTTTGTGTACCATCCGGCCTTCGGCTATTTCGCGGATGATTACGGCCTTACACAGGTTCCCCTGGAAATTGAGGGTAAAGAGCCGACGGGAAAGCAGCTTGCCTACTATATAGATGAAGCGGAAGAACTGGGCGTTCATATCATATTCGTTCAACCGGAATTCCCGAAAAACAGCGCGCAGACCGTGGCCGAAGCGATAGGAGGATCAGTCATCCCGATAAACGCCCTTTCCCCCGATTATCTGGCCAATCTGGTCAAGGTGGCCGAATCTCTCGAAAAGGGGCTGCGCTGATGCGCCCTGTACGTTTCAGCAATGTCTCTTTCAGTTATGGAGACGAACAGATACTGGAAAAAATTTCTTTCGATATTGAGGAGGGGGCGCTGGCGGCGGTAATCGGCCCGAACGGCGGCGGTAAGACCACCATTTTGCGGCTTATCCTCGGGCTGCTTGAACCGGATGAAGGACGGATCGAAATATTCGGCTCCAGCCCCTCGGCCGCAACATCCGGGGTCGGCTATGTCCCGCAGTACACCCTCTTCGACCCTCTTTTCCCCGCAAGCGTCTCGGATGTGGTACTTATGGGACGTCTCGGTACGGGTCGTTCCGGTTTCCTTTCCCGGCTCGGTCCGTACAAAAGGGAAGACCGCAGGATATGCGGGGAAAAACTGGAGATGGTCGGCCTGGAGGGACTGGAAGAGCGTCCCTTTTCCGATCTCTCGGGCGGCCAGAGGCAGAGGGTGCTTATCGCCCGGGCCCTGGCGGGAGACGCGAAGCTGCTTCTGCTCGACGAGCCGACAAGCAACGTGGACAGAAAAACGGAAAAAGAGATATATGCGATCCTCGCATCCCTGAAAAAGGATCGGAGCATTATGATGGTAAGTCATGATACCGGCGTAGTATCGGCGCTTGCCGATACCATTCTCTGCGTAAACCGGACCCTCCTTCACCATCCCGGCTGCGAACTTACCGGGGAGATGCTTGGGGACCTCTACGGCAGTGAAATGCAGCTGGTCCTTCACGACCAGGGTCATAATCACAAGGAGGGCTGCTGCGGTGAATGAGTTTTTTGCCTTCTTTCAGGATGCCCTTTCCTACCCCTTCCTCGGAAACGCCCTTCTCGCCTGTCTCTTTCTTGCTCCCGCGGCGGGGATTATCGGCACCTATGTCACCGTCCAGCGGATAAATTCCATGGCCGGTGCGGTGGCCCATTCCGTACTCGCGGGGCTTGGAGCAGCCAGATTCCTTCAGGTACGCTACGGTTGGGAGTACCCCACGCCCCTTCAGGGCGCAGCTCTGGCAGCGGTGGTGGTTTCGCTTATTGTGGGGACCGTGTCGGGACGCGGGAAACAGCGCTCGGAGACCGTCCTTGCCGCAATATGGGCAATCGGGATGGCCGTCGGGATCCTCTTCATTGCCGCTACTCCCGGCTACTCGGAAGACCTTATGAGCTACCTTTTCGGCAATATTCTTATGATACGGCAAAGCGATGTTTTTCTTCTGGCGCTTCTGGATGTTGTGCTTGTCGGTACCATGCTGCTTTTTTACAAGGATATTTTCGCCGTAACCTTCGACAAGGAATTCGCCTCCCTCAGGGGAGTAAAAACCGAACGCATCTATCATCTCATGCTTCTGCTGACCAGCCTCACCATCGTTCTGGCGGTCCAGCTGGTTGGAATAGTAATGGTAATTGCCCTGCTGACCCTGCCCGCGGCCACCGCGGGACTCTTCGCGCACCGGCTCTGGAAGATGATGCTCTATGCATCCCTTCTCAGTTTTCTCTATACCGGCGGCGGACTTGCCATAAGCTATACCGCTGACAAGCCCGCCGGGGCTACCATTATTCTATTCGCTGCGGCGGTCTACCTTGGAACCATGGTTCTTAAGAAAAAGTGACCGCCATGAACATTCAGACGTGTTTCCGGCCCAGAATACGGAAAGCCGCAAACTGGGCCAGCATGACGCCGGCGGCCGCTATCATCCAGATCATGCTGCCACCTTCGGCAATCTGGTAGTAGAGCACCGCCACGGCCCAGGCCGTCAGGGTCAGATAAAGCCCCTGGAGGGCGCCGAAGCCGATCCCCATCTCCTTGACCGCCGCTCCGAAGGCAGCAAGACAGGGGAAGTAGATAAGCACAAAGAGCAGGTAGGCATAACCCGAAGCGTTTGAAAAATTCCGTCGCATAAGCGTAAAGACGGATAGATCGGTCTCCAGTGCTTCGGAGACTCCCGCTTCATCTCCCCCGCTTATGACATCGGCACCAAGCATGCTGCCGATCCCGGCGGAAATCCCGGCAACTCCTTCACCGAGAGCCGTAAAGGCATCGCCGATCCCGCCGATAAGCGAAAACTCAGGCTCCTCCGCGGATACACCGCCCGCACCGCTCTCCGTCAGATTCTCCACGGCACTCTCCGCCGCAGCCATCTGACCGTAGAGACCATTAAGGGTTCCCACAACCGCCTCTTTCGCAAAGAGACCGGTAAAGAGTCCCACCGTTGCAGGCCAGTTTTCCTGTTCTATGCCCATGGGGGTAAATACCGGAGTAATCGCTTTACCGGCAGCAGCAAGAACAGACTTCTCCGTGTCTTCATTGCCGAAGCTCCCGTCTGTCCCCAGGGAGTTGAGCACACCGAGTACGAGCACGGCAAGGACAATAACCTTACCGGCGCGGACTATGAAAATCCTCAGCCGCATCCAGGTATGCAGAAGCACATGCCGGGGTCTAGGCGCATGGTAGGGGGGTAGCTCCATGATGAAGTAACCCGGTTCTCCCCGGAACAGGGAGTGTTTGAGAAAGAGACCGGTCAGAATGGCCAGAAGGACTCCCGCCATATAGATGGAAAAGACCACTCCCCCGGCCCGGGAACCGAAGAGGGCCGCCCCGAAAAGGGCATAGACAGGAAGGCGTGCTCCGCAGCTCATAAAGGGGACCATGAAAATGGTCATAAAACGGTCCCGTTTATTTTCCAGGGTCCGGGTCGCAAGAATGGCGGGAACGGTGCAGCCGAAACCGACAATCATAGGCACGAATGCCTTTCCCGGAAGCCCGAGGGCACGCATCAGCCTGTCCATGACAAAGGCAGCACGGGCCATGTAGCCCGAATCCTCAAGGAGACTGAGTGCAAGAAACATGAAAAAGACCACGGGAATAAAGGTGGCAACGGTCTGAATACCGGTCCCCACTCCGCCCGCAAGAAAGCCGTTCAGCCACTCCGGAGCTCCCGCCGCCGACAGGAGCTGCGAGAATCCGTCAACGAAAACAGTACCGAAAAGAATATCGAAAAAATCGATAAAGGCTGAACCCACGGATACCGCAAGCCAGAACATAAGGTACATGACTCCGAAAAAGAGGGGAATACCAAGGAATCTGTTCAGTACAAGGCCGTCGATCTTCTCGGAGATGCTCCGGCGGTCGGTCTGAACACGCAGGCAGCTCTCCACAATGCCCCGGACAAATCCGTAGCGTCCGTCGGCAATGATAAGCTCGGCATCTTCCTTCAGGAGCGACTCCGCCCTGACGCGCCCGGCATCTACAAGATCTGCCGGTATGCTTCCGCTCACGTCCGCGGGCGCGGTTCCTTCGTAGAGAGCCACCGCCTTCCAGCGGCTTCCGGTGCGACGTTCAAGATCGGAAAGGAGATCTTCCACCTCATTCGGGTATACGGGCCGGTGCGGGGCAGGGTTCACCTTGCCGACAAGCTCGCCAAGACGGGCGGTCACCCCGGAAACGCTCTTCCGGTCGGTTGAGGTACCCGCCAGGACCGGTATTCCGAGAGCCGCCTCAAGAGCCGCAATATCAATAGTGCTGCCCTCTTTTTCCACCAGGTCCATCATGTTCAGAAAGAGCACCGTGGGAACCCCCATCTCCAGGAGGTTCGCGGTAAGGTAGAGATTCCTTTCCAGATGGGCTGCATCGACAATATTAACCACAAGATCCGCCTCTCCGGAGAGAAGAAAATCACGGGCGGCATTTTCATCCTCGCTTCCGGTGTTGAGACTGTAGATGCCGGGAAGATCCACAACCTTGCGTTTTCTGCTGCCCGAGAGCCAGCCTTCCTTTTTTTCCACCGTAACTCCCGGCCAGTTTCCTATCCGCTGGTTTCCGCCGGTCAGGGCATTGAACAAGGTTGTTTTACCGCAATTGGGGTTTCCTGCAAGGGCAATGGTATACTCCTTGACCGCTCCTCCGTTTCCAGGCCGTTTCATATCTTTTCCTCCGTCATTCTGCGCTCCACAAGCAGAGCATCCGCTTCGCCCTTTCTGAGCGTCAGACGGCTCCCGCGAACCGTCACCTCCACCGGGTCACCAAGGGGAGCAACCCGCATCACCCTGAAACTGGTTCCCGCCGTCATACCCATGGCCAGGAGCCTGCTTTTCCACCTGCCCGCTCCCTCCCTGAAACCGCTTACCACCCCGGTCTCACCGGGACGAAAACTTCCAAGATTGTCCATATATCACCTCTCCAAAAATTATTTTCGCAAAATACTGATCTTGCATGCCTATGTTTATTAGGAACCCCTAACTACGGAATAAAAAAATACCTGCTTCGGAGACTCCTACTCCTGCAGCACCCGTATCTTTTCGGCCAGTCCGCGGCCTATCATAACGCTCCCGCCGTGGATCTGTACCAGAAGCGGTCCGTCGCTGTCGTTTCTCATTATCCGGAGGCTCTCACCGGGAAGGATGCCCATGTCCAGAAGCTTTCGCCTGGCCTCCGGGCCGCCCGATACGTGCAGCACACGGACTTCGCTGCCGATCGGGGCCGATGCAAGGGAGGAAGCCCCATTGTACCCATGTGAATGCCTGCGGCTGTGCCGGCCTCTTCCAAAGCCGAATTTCATAGCAAAAGTATGCATATAAACCTTCCTCAAATTAGGCGCGCCTAACTGGAGATATTGTAACTTCTTCCACATAATCTGTCAACACCGCTATTGACATGCTAGGCACGCCTATTTATCTTACAGATACCAATGAAAAACCTACTCAGCCAGTACCATGAAGGTGACAGCGTAAGAATCAGCCGTATAACAGCCCGGGGAAGGATACGGAACCGCCTCATGGAGCTCGGCTTCCGCAGAGGCGCCCATCTTGTCATTGTCCGTTATGCCCCTCTGAAGGACCCGCTTGAGGTAGTTGTCGCAGGATGCAATGTCTCCCTGAGAGTGGAGGAAGCGGAACTTATAGAGGTGGAACCCGCCGCTCCGTCCGCAGATCCGAACGCTGCCGCAGCCGAAGAGAGCGAGTGCAGGGGAGATCTGACATGAGCAGTTTCCGTTTTGCCCTTACAGGCAACCCCAACTCGGGAAAAACATCGATCTTCAATGCGGCTACGGGAGCCAATCAGAAGGTGGGCAACTGGGGCGGAGTTACGGTAGATGTCAAAGAAGGTACGGTAAAGAGGGGTAAAGACCGCATAACGCTCATCGATATTCCCGGAACCTACAGCCTTTCCGCCTACACCCTGGAGGAGCTTGTGGCACGGGAGGTGATAATCCGCGGCGATGCCAATGTTATCATCAACGTGCTCGACTCCACCAATCTGGAGCGCAATCTCTACCTGGGAATCCAGATAATGGAGATGGGCCGCCCGATGGTTTTCGCCTTCAACATGAGCGACGAACTCCGCAGCAGCGGCACAAGCATCGACACGGAGGCACTCAGCCTCCTTTTCGGCATTCCGATCCAGTTTACCGTCGGAAGAAACGGCGAAGGAGTGGACAAGCTTATCGACGAAGCGGTCCAGGTAGCCGCCGGGGCCCATCCCTCCAGTCACCGTGTCTCGGTCAATTACGGCAGCGAGCTGGAAGCCGCCATTGAGGCGCTCTCACACAGAATAAGCACCGGCCCCTTCGACACCCGGGGTATTGCAGCCCGGTGGTATGCCCTCAAGCTCCTCGAGGGTGATGAGGAAATCCTCGGCCAGATCCGCGAAGCGTGCGGTGAAGCTGAATCCGCTCATCTCCTCGAAGAACTGGGCCGTTTTCAGTCGGAGATAGAACATCTCTTCGGAGAAGATGCAGCAACCCTTATAAGCGAACGGCGCTACGGTTTTATAATTGGAGCCCTGAACGAAACCGTCATAAAACCGAAGATGAGCCGTGTAAATATCAGTGAGAAAATTGATAACGTCCTGACAAACCGCTATCTTGCCTATCCCATTTTCGCCGCCTTCATGTGGTTTCTCTTTCAGGCCACCTTCGGGCTTGGAGCCTACCCCATGGACTGGATAGAGACGGGAGTGGAGCTGCTGCGGCGCCTGGTACTGGACAGCTTCCCCGCCGGCATGGCCCGGGACCTCCTTGCGGATGGCATTATCGCCGGCGTGGGAGGAGTCCTTGTGTTCCTTCCAAATATTCTCATCCTCTTCCTCGGAATATCCGTTCTGGAAGATACGGGCTACATGGCGAGAATAGCCTTTATTATGGACAAGGTGATGCACCGGATCGGGCTTCACGGAAAAAGCTTTATCCCCCTTCTGATGGGTGTGGGATGCAGCGTTCCCGCGATAATGGCCGCACGGACCCTTGAATCAAAGAAGGACCGTACCCTTACCATACTGATAGCCCCGCTCATAACCTGCAGCGCACGATTACCGGTCTATATTCTCTTCGCCGGGGCTTTCTTCCCCCGCCATGCGGGAAATATCATTTTTATCCTCTACTTTATGAGCTTTGTCGTTGCCTTCGCCATCGGCTGGCTGTTCCGGAAGACTCTCTTCAGGGGAGAAGAGTATCCCTTTGTCATGGAGCTTCCCCCCTACCGCGTGCCGACCCTCCGCAGCGCCTTTATTCACATGTGGGAAAAAGCGAAGCACTATCTTCAGAAGATGGGGGGTGTCGTTCTCGTTTTTTCCATTGTTATCTGGTTCCTCGGAAACTTTCCCCTTCAGAAAGAGCTTGAAACCGGCTACGAGGCTCAGATAGCGGTGGAACAGGCGGCAGGAAACGATGTCCGGGCCTCCGAACTCTCGGTGGAACTGCACCGCGAACGTATACGGAGAAGCTATATTGGACAGGGCGGTATTTTTATCGAACCGGTTCTGGAGCCCCTCGGCTTCGACTGGCGCATGGGCGTAAGTCTTATGACCGGCTTTGTCGCCAAGGAGGTGGTAGTGGCCACCCTTGGGGTTCTTTTTACGGTTGATGATGAAGCGGGAGAGGTGAGCATCGAACTGAGGGATGCCCTGAGGCAGAATTACTCTCCCCTTGCGGGCTTCGCTTTTCTCGTATTCGTCATGCTCTATACTCCCTGCATCGTCGCATTCATAACCCTGATAAAGGAAATAGGCTCCTGGAGATGGTCGCTCTTCTCCCTTGTCTACCAGATATCCCTGGCCTGGTTCGCAGCCTTCATCATCTACCAGGGAGGAAAGGTCCTGGGGCTTGCTTAGACAGGCCGACCGGACCGGTCCCTTAAGGAGTTTTTTTTGAACCGATCAGGATATTCTTTTTCCATCCGGCTGATGCTTCTCCTCCTTCCCCTGATGTTCTCCGCCGCGATGCTCAACGCCCACCCCCACATGTTTATAGACAGCAGGGTCAGGCTTCACTTCGACAGCAACGGCATGACCGGCTTCACCGTGGAATGGCTCTTTGACCCCTTCTTTACCTCCCAGATTCTTCTGGACTATGACAGCAACCGCAACGGACGCTTTGAGCAAAGCGAGGTGGAGGCCATAGAAGGGGGAGCCTTCAGCAACCTGGTCCACTATAACTACTTTACCTCGGTCGCTGTGAACGGGAAGAAAGAGGCTGTCATCACGGTCAGTGATTTCGACGCCTTCATCCGCAATGAACGTCTCGGGTATCGGTTTTATGTTCCCTTTCCAGCCGAAGCACCCCCTGCCGGATCGGAAGGAGAGGAAATACGCATTTCCATTTTCGACGACACATTTTTCTGCGACATTGCAGCGGTGGAGGACCAGCCGGTTCGGGTCGAGGCTCCTTCTTCCCTCCTGGTGGAATGGGAAATTCTGCGGAACAGCGACGCACCGATCCGTTACGATCCGGCAACCGGCCAGGCCCGCAGAGAGGGAATCGATTATTCGGGAACCGTATACCCCGAAGAGCTCAGGATATTCCTTTCACGGAAGGGCGGCTGATGAGCTCCTTTTCTCCTTCCAGACAGATACCGTTTATGCTTCTCCTGTTTGCTCTTATGCTGCCGTCGCCGCTTCTGCAGGCCCAGAGCAACCCCTTTACATCAAAAACCGAATCTTCTCCGGCCCCGACGGCCGGATCGGCGGGACCGGCGGGCGCGCTTGTCCGCATGCAGCGGCAGCTCCACGAGGCTCTCTCCTCAGCCATGATGACCTTAAAAAACAATCGGAAAACATCCACCCTGGTCATAAGCATGGCCATGGCCTTCGGATACGGTTTTCTTCACGCCCTGGGGCCCGGACACCGTAAAACCGTCCTCGCAAGTCTCTTCGCCGGCCGTGCTTACAGGAAAAGGGACGCTCTCTATATCGGAATGGGCTTTGCCTTTCTCCATGCCGGAAGCGCCGTGGTACTGGTCTTTCTCATCTATGTTATCTCCACGGGACCGCTTTCCACGGGAATGGAAGAGGCGGGGATTATACTGGAAAACGGCAGTTTTATCGCTCTGGCCCTTATCGGAGCATACATGTGCATCTCCGCAGCCCTTGAAATTGCCGGATCCGGATCCAGCTCCGGATCCGGAAGGCATACCGGAAAGCATTCGGGAAAGGGCGTCACCATAGCGGCGGTGATCGGTGCAGGGCTCATCCCCTGTCCGGGAGCGGCTCTGGTCCTCTCCTTCTCGCTGGTGTACCGGGTGGTGTTTTACGGAATTATTGCGGTTTTCTCAATGTCTCTGGGAATGGGAGCGGCCCTGACGCTTATTGCTCTTACCGCCGGGGGCGCCGGTTCCCTTCTGCGGAAGCTCGGAAGCTCCGCAGAGTCGACAGAACTCATTTCTCATATTATGGAAATAGCCGGCGGTGCCGTTATAACGCTCTTCGCCCTTGGCATGCTTATCAGCCGACAACTCTTTTAACTGCAGCCATAAGTTTGTCAGTGGAAAAGGGTTTTACAATCCATCCGGTGGCACCGGCGGCCTTGCCCTCTTCCATTACCGATTTCTGGGATTCGGTCGTAAGCACAAGGACCGGTACAAAGCGGAATGCATCCAGCTCCCGTACTTCTTTTATAAAAGAAATCCCGTCCATATTGGGCATATTGACATCGGTTATTATCAGGTCGACAACAGCTTCTTCCAGCTTTCCAAGTCCGACAACACCGTCACTTGCCTCAACGACCTCGTAGCCATTCTGTTCAAGAACAAATGTAATGCTTTGGCGGATGGCTCTGGAGTCATCTACAACCAGTACTTTCTTTGCCATTTAATCTCCTCCATCCTCATGTGCTGCTGATCTGAATTATAGTGATTCGTCTCTTCGATTGCCAGAGGGGCATACAAAAATTAATCCCCGGCCCGGGCCGGGGATCGGATAAGCATCTCCCTCCAGGGAAGAGGCTCAGATTACCTCTTCGAGTTCCTGGATGGCCGAAATGCACCGCAGTTTTTCGATCGCCTTGTTCTGGATCTGCCGTACCCGTTCCCGGGTTATTCCCAGAATGGAACCGATCTCCTCGAGGGTAAGAGGAGTCCGGTCGGAGAGTCCGAAGCGCAGCTTGATAATGGTGCTTTCCCGTTCGGAGAGCTGTTTGAGGGTCTTATCAAGAAGGTCCTTCAAGGTTACGTGAAACACCGATTCAAAGGGCTCTATGTAGTCTTCGCTGAAAACAAGATCGGAAAGGCTGGTTACATTCTCATCGTCTACCGTTACATCCAGGCTTGCGGTTTCTCCGGAATAGAGAAGAATACTCTCCACTTTTTCCACCGTCAAATCCATGTAGGCTGCAATTTCGGACGAAGAAGGGTCCCGTCCAAGTTCCTGGGTAAGGTATTTGCTTACGGAAAAAACCTTGCGGATAATATTGAGCACATGTATGGGAATACGGATTGTTCTGCCCTTATCGGCGAGCGCCTTTATGACAGACTGCTGAATCCACCAGGTTCCGTAGGTCGAAAACTTGCATTTCCTGGTATAGTCAAAGCGTTCAACCGCTTCGATAAGTCCTATATTACCTTCATCGATTAGATCCAGAAAGCTCAGTCCGCGATGCTGGTACTTCTTTGCTATGGAGACAACCAGGCGCAGATTGCTGGTTATCATCCGGTCCTTGCTCCTCTGAAGAGAGCTGTCCGCCTCTTTCCTGGCGATAAGATACTCGTCTCTCGAAAGAGTACCGTCACTCAAGCCCTTTTCCAGATCGAGAATTACCCGGCGTTTTTCCTGGATCTCCCGTCCGATCAGAAGCTCCTGATCCTTTGTTAGCAGCGGATACACAGAAATCTGCTTCAGATAGAGAGAGAGAGGATCGCTGTCGTTAACATCGGCATTGGATTCAATAAGAGTTTCGCTGTACGTTCCATATTTCATCTTCCACCCCTTACCAGAGAAATGGTTGACACTACTATGCACCGGGGATGGGGAGCCAACAATAAGGTGTTCTTGAGACTTTACATAGGGGAAAACCCTATACGGTCAGCGGCCGGAAAGAGGTTTCTCCACCACGGCGAGGCGGATTCCGACCTTTTCCTCGATCTCTACGACCCTTCCGTTTACCCTGCACTCCCTCGAAGTAAGAGGGACCCGTATAAAGAGAAGTCCATCGGAGAGGGCTTTCGGGTCAAGAGCCAGGCTGATATCGTCTCCGTCCGCAGAAAAGTGCGTACAATCACTGCCCGGAAAAAGCTGTCCCGTGGAGCCCGCTATGGAGTAGCCTTCCTCTCCGACCCGGAGAAAACAGGCCGAATGCCGACCCGCAAGTTCGAAATCTCCCCCGATCCGAAAGCTCTCCTTCATGCTGTAATAAAGTCCTTCGGGAAGATGAAAACGATGGTGCCCCCGTTCCAGGTTGATGAAGGCAATATACCGGAGCATGCCGATGCTGAAACGTACGGTAAACCGCTCACCCTCCCGCTCCACCTCCATATGCTCCTTCTTTCTGACAGGATAGGCGGAGAGAAAAAGCCTCAGCTCATTCTCATTATAGCGGCCGGGATCGTCACTGGTAAAAAGAAGCGTTCCGAACAGGTTATTACAGAGAAACAGGGTCTCTTTTTCCCGTTCCGTCATGCGGCAGTTCCAGCTGCGGAGCATGGATACATCGGGATCGTTGCGGAAGAGCAGGCCGTCGGTCATTCGCCGCCCTATGGTGCTGCGGAGGGAGTTGATGGTGGATACCCGCTCCGGATAGCCCGCAGCCCTGAGCCTCGCATCTTCCCACTTGAGGGCAACATCGGACCCGATCCTGCAGTATTCCACAAGGCCGGCGGCCGAAAGAAGGGGAACACCGCAGCCGAGAATCTGCGCACCGCCGGCAATTTCCCGAAGAAACTCCATGGCATCACGCATAACCCTGCCCCTTGTTTTCCCGACGGGAGGTGAAAGAGCGGCGGCATAGAGAAAATCCAGCTTCAGAAGCCGATAACCCCAGCGGCCGGTCACCGTGGAAAAGACCGTCCGCAGATAATCCCGGACTCCGGGATGGTAGATATCCAGGGCATAGGAATAACCGCTCCAGTTGAAAGGATTATTACCCGCCGCAAGGAGAGCACCATCCTCTCCCCTGAGAAACCACTCCGGATGCACGGATAGAAGCCTGGAAGAGGCTTCGGCAATAAAGGGAGCAAGCCAGATCCCGGGCCGGTAGCCGGCATTGCTTATATCTTCGGCAAGGGCGGCCATTCCCCGGGGAAAAGTCGGCTTCACATTCAGCCAGTCCCCGACCGATTCCTGCCAGCCGTCATCAATCTGAATAAAATCCGCAGGGATCCCTATCCTCCGGTAGGAGGAGAGCACCTGAAGCACATCTTCCTCGGTAACCTTCTCATAAGAGTCGTACCAGCTTGTCCAGCCGGAAGCAGGCGCCGGAGGATCGACAGGTCCGAAACCGCCGCTTTCGCGGTACCAGAGATCAAAGACCTCCTCTTCTGTACCCGTCAGAAGGAGGAGATCCAGCAGTTTCCGCACCCCGCCTATGCTGCCTCCCGGAAGCTCCGGAGAAAAACGGAGCGTCCCTTCCTCCTTCCCACCCGGAATCCATTCGATCCGGGAAAAGGCTTCCTTTTCGGACATACCGGCGCAGAGTGTCGTCTTACCATCCTGCTTCAGGCAGGCGAAGGAATAGCCGTGGTACCCCCCTCCCCGGAAGGAAGAACCGGAGAAAAAGGCATCCCCGTACCGCTCCAGAAGGTAATGCCGGATCCAGGGGGAAAAGATTGAGCGAAAGCGGACAGGGATATCGTCCGGATCCCGCTCCCTGCTTTCGGTCCAGCTCTGATACCCGTTCAGGAACAGACCCGACAGCCCCCCGGCCTTCAGCTCGAAGCTGACCTTCCCGGGAACAGCAAAGAGGCCATCTCCGCCGGGAGCCGGCTCGGCAAAAAAAAGGAGCCTTTTCCCCAGGGGAAGCGCCCGCTCTTCCACAACAATCCGGACACCTTCGGCAAACCTGATACCTGTCGTGAGCGGTTCAAGGTCGTAGTGTTCATTCCCGAGCTGATAAGAAAAGGTGATATTCCAGGAGTTTTTCACTTTCAGGCTCCGCTTTTAAGCACCGAGAGCTCTTTCTGTCCGGCAGTGAAGGCCGACTCGATCTCCTCCAGCTTCCGCTCAAGCAGATCCCACTCCTCTTTCGCCGAAGCCCTCTCCGCCTCCAGGGCCAGTGACCCTATTCCATCGATATGCAGATTCCCGGCGGCCCCCTTGAGCCTGTGAGCCTCCCTCCGCACATCGACCCCGCTGCGGCTTTCGACGGCTGCCCGGAGCGGCTTAACATAGTCGTCGCGGCCCGCAAAAAAGTGATCCATCAGCATAAGGAGGGTCTCCCGGTCCAGGCGGAGAGCCTTTTCGGCCTCTTCGAATCGAATAATAGATTCCATATCCTTATATAGTAGAGAGGGGGTATACCGCTGTCAATGAAGCCGCAGAATTATCGGGCCATCTTCCTCCGAAGCATGATAAGCAGAGCCCCAGCGGCAATCATCACCAGGCAGAAAATCTGACCCGTGGAGATATTAAGAGGCGAGAGAAAGAGCGCCTGGGGTCCATCGGGACCGAGCGCTATGGGAAAACCGATCCCCGCATCGGGCTCCCGGAAATATTCGATAAAGAAACGTACCGCTCCATAGCCGATAAGATAGACCCCGAGGAGCGTACCGGCCACCTGCTTTCTTTTCCTGAAGAAAAACCAGATAACAAGCCAGAGCACCACGCCCTCGAACATGGCCTCATAAAGCTGGGAGGGGTGCCGCGGCAGATTGATCACATCACCCTGTGAATAGGCCATTCCTATCTCGTCCGCTATTCTGCGGACCCATTCGTGGCGGGTTGAGAAGCCGGGAGCCGAAGGGAATACCATTCCGACCGGCGATGCGGTAACCCTTCCCCACAGCTCGCCGTTGATAAAGTTCCCGAGCCGGCCGAAGGTGTATCCCAGAGGAATCCCCGCAACCGCGGCATCCGCTCCCGACCAGAAATTTACCCCTGCCTTCCGGCAGTAGAGCGCTCCCCCGATAAGTCCTCCGATTACCCCGCCGTGATAACTCATTCCCTGAAGTCCGACAAGCCGCATCTGCCCGTCAAAGGGCCAGAAGATAAGCCACGGTTTTTGCATGTAGATTCCGCTGGTGTCGTAGACCGTTGCGGCGAGGAGCCGGGCTCCGATAAGGAGACCGAGGATGGACCAGAAAAAGATGCTGTTCATCTGATCTTCGCTGACATTGATTTCGGCATGCTTCCGCTGATAATTGAAAAGCAGATAGGTAATACCGAAGGCGACAAGGTACATCATTCCATACCAGTGAAAGGGCAGCCCCGGTACTATCCTGGGACTTATCCATTGGGGGTACTGTATATACATCATGCGGATTTTTCTCCTTTGTCGGCAGGAGAGGATTTCTCCTCAACGATATGGCCGGTTTCCTGGTCAAATACAAGGCTTATTCCCTTCTTCGGGGTGCTGGTGCTCCAGTAGCGTCCGTGGCTTTCAATGACCGCCCCGGGATAGATGGTTCCCCGGACCTCGATCTTCGCGTCAAAATGCTGTTCAAACCGTTCCCTCAGGGTAAAAAGCATCAGACCGCGCTTTTCGAGCATCTTCATCATTTTCAGCTTCTCTTTACGTGCCTTTTCCAGCTTCTCCCGGACGCCCTCCTTCTCCAGGGCGCCCATGGACTTGTCCAGACGGGCAATCTCTTCCCGAAGCCTGTTCATCTCCCGCTCTTCCACCTCTATCCGGTCCATTACCAGATAATCCTGCCCGAAGGAGATCTCGGTGCGGACCCCCTTGTCATTACCGATATCGGCAGCGGCAAGCCCTTCTCTGGCACGGACAATGCCGCCGATGAGGTTGCCCTTTTCGCTCACCAGCCGCAGTTTCCCGTTGCATTTGACCATGGCCCGCAGACAGCCGTTCTTGATCGATACATTGCCGACTGCGAGCAAGGTTGCCTGCTCCGCAAAGATTGTTTCGATGGTGGTTTTGGACCGGATAACCGCCTTGCCTGCGCCCACTATCCCCTGGGCTATCATAACGCTCTCTCCGGCCGAGACAAGAGCGGCTTCCACATTCCCCGCTATTTTCACATGCCCTTCGGCCAGAATGGAAAAACCGCTTCTCACGCTTCCGCTTACGGCAACCGTCCCCGGAAACTTGACATTTCCCGAAGAGAGGTCCACATCCCCGGAAACGGTATGCACCTGGACAACATCGATCCGTTTCTTATCAAAAACCAGCTCGCCTGCACAGCGCGCATACAGGCGCACAAGGTCTCCTTCCTCTTCCTTCCGGACGTTCGGTCCCGTCTCAATATCGAGTGCCGGAGCCTCCTTTGCGGAAATTACCTTTCCCGTCAGGTCCCATCCGTCCTCCGAAGTTTTCCCGTCGGGAACAATTTCTGCAAGAAGCTGTCCCTCCTTTACGGAAATGAAACGGTCCTGGTTCCGGAAATCGGCGCGTCCGCCGGCGGTTATGGTAACCCCTTTACCGCTGGCGGTTTCCACTGCCAGCTTTATCCGGCTTCCTCCGGCATCGTCAGGTTTTTTTCCTTTAGCGACGACACTGCGGCGCACGGGAGTTCCGGCTCCGCTTATCTCAAGAGCTTCGGCAATAGCCCCGTCCATTATTCCCTTTATAACTCCGACCGAATCCAGGGCGGCATCTATCTGCTCCCGCCCCACCGGAGCGCCGGTGCCGGCCGGAGGTTCGACCGTAAGCCACGCCTCCATCCTGTCGGGGGAAAGTTCCACCCGAACCTCCGCATCGGCATGCTCACGGACCCGGAGCACCTTCCCGTCCTCCCCGGAAAACACCTCGAGAAGACCGTCCGCCTCGGCAATAAACTGGTCCCTCTCCATCCGGATGTTTTCCAGCAGCTCGATGTGGGGGTCTATCCCGGGAATACCGGGTATGACCTTTCCGAAGACATCCTTTCCCGGCTCGCCGCTGTCCGCGGCGGTCAGGACAGCTATAACCAGACCGTTGGAGACCCGGGCAAGCCGTTCCGCTCCGGCGGCAGGATATGTGCTCTCCGAGGGAAAGGGACTTGTGGTCTGCTTCAGCTCTTCATACTCGGTGTCGGGGAGAAAATCCACGGCAAACTCGAACTCCCGGTCGGCCCCTCTGCCTGGAGGCGTACCTTCGGCAAGGAGATAGTCCAGGAGTTCCGTTCCGCTGCCCCGGTAGAATTCCAGCAGATCCGTGCGGATTTTGTCATAATCCAGACCGACCAGCCTGGCAGCCTTTATCGCGGCTCCTACATCCTTCAGTACAAGGGCTTTTCCGCGTCCGCTTCCCTTGCTTACCTTAAGGGAAGCACGGAGTTTGTCCTCCGAAACATCCACCGAAAAGGATGCGTCCCGATCGCGCGTAAGAGGAACACGCTCAAGAGCCTTACCGCTCAGTACGCTCCTTTCGATGAGATCCCTTACATCTTCCCGGCTCCGCAAAGCCTCCGTCGGGAAACCGTGACTCTCCCGTGCCTCTGTAAAAAGGGCATCGGGGTCCGGCAGGCTGGCCCCCGCATGGCCCGGAACAAAGGACAAAAGCAGGGTCGCACGGTCAGGGGAGAGGGAAAGCTCCCAGGAGTGGGGCAGAAAATCAAAGATCTCCGCCCAGTTTGCACCCCTTCGGAAAAACCCGCTCTTCTCGGCGATAAGAGCGTTACGCTCCACCTTGACGCCGTCACCGGGATAAAAAGGTTTCGGAACGGCCGACGGCGCGGCTATTATCTTGCCGTACACGGTCAAACCGTCCCTTCCCGGCTCTCCGGCACACAGTTCCGCCAGCACATTTCCCTGTTCAACATAACCGCGGTCCACCACCTTCGGATTTACCGGAGCGGGCTCCTCCACGGTCCGTTTTTCCCAGGCTTCGACCACGGTTTCTTTGGGAGGGACAAAGGGAAGTTTCGACTTCTTCAGTATTTTCTTTTTTACCTTTACCTTCTCTATCCGCCGGGCCTTTATATCGGGAGGGGGGGCGGACTTGAAAATAAGCTCGGCTTCACGTTTCATTGATTCCGGAACCGGAAGCTCCTTCCATTCGTAATACTCCGGTTCTTCACGTAGCGGTTCGGAGCCGCGGGCACACTCTTCACGAAGGGATTCACCATCGGGAAGCTCATTGAACCTTTTAAGGGCGGATTTTATGTTCTCTCTGGAAACCCCTTCCTTAATCCCCTTTTCCTCAAGAAGGGCCTGCACCTTTGCCGGGGTCCATGTCTCTCCCCCGGCGGATGCGGTAAGAACAAGCTGAGCGCTCATCTCCCCTTTGTCGACCTCAATTTCCAGTGTGCCTTTTGCCTGATGCATAGTGCTCCCGATCCCAGGTTAAATCCGAAAACCGGCTTCCGACGCCTTGACCAGTCTGGATTTCAAAAGCTGATTTTCTTTCTTCAAACTTGACAGTTCATACTGCTGCGAACGGATCGTATCCACGAGGTCGCCCCTGGTCAGAGCGCCGGAATGAAGGAGGTTCTCCATATCCTGGACCTTGCTCTCGAAATCTATCTCCGCTTCCATCTCGGCAATCTGATAACTCTGTTCCAGGGAATCCAGGTCGAGAGGACTCTCATTCTCATCGGCCTTCTGGATCAGCTTATCGGCCAGACGGAAAATTCCCTGGCTGAGCACCGAATTGGGCTTGTAGGAGACAATGGGAATCCTGCTTCCCAGGGCGACTTCCTGAAGATGATCAAAATAGAGAACTCCGAGGTGCTCCATGTCTACATCGAGGTACTGCTTGCAGGATCGGCGTATGCGCGAAGCCTTCTTGCCGTCCTCCGGATCGTCAAGCATGTTGAGGACAAGCATGGGATGGAAACTGGCCATGCTGCGCGAAAAGCTCTTGAAGCTCTCTGGATCTTCCTCCCGGATCTTTTCAAGGAGCTTTGGAATGTAGACCCGCTGAAGAGAGGTACCCTCCCGCTGCAGACTCTCGAGAAAAGCCCCCGCGGGACTGCTCTTTTTGAAGGCGCCGCTCATAAGACGGAACACCGAATTTTTGAGAAAAAGGTAGGCATTCAGGGTGGCGGTAAGCGTCGGAGCGGTTACGATTATTCCCCGGGAACTGGAAAGGAAAAAATCGAGGGTGTTGAAACTTGTTCCCGCCCCCAGATCTACCACCACATAGTCGGCATCAATGGTCCGGAGCTTCCGGATAAGCTTTGCCTTCTGTGCGCTTTTCAGATTGGCCATTCCCGGAATTTCCGCATCTCCGGGAATAAACCTTAAGCCCGGATAATCGGTGGGTATGATAATCCCGTCAAAATCGGTGTCCGGATTGGTCAGAAAGGTCCCTATCCCCTGAACCACCGAGCGGATTCCGAGAATAAGATGCAGATTGGATGCTCCCAGATCAAGATCCGCCAGAACCACGCGCTTTCCTGACTGTGCCAGGGCGATGGAGAGATTGGCGGCCACAAGGGATTTTCCGACCCCTCCCTTACCGCTCGCAATCGGCAGAATCTGCATCTATTCATCCTCCTGAGCGCCGCTGCGCCTCTCTAATAATAGCAGAAAGCCGATACAAAGCAAATCGATGAAACAGACAATCCCGATAAGCGGACGCACCGCCGCCAGAAGAAACGAACCGTCCGCGGGAATCGGGAAGGTGCCCGAAAGGAGAAAAAAGAGCATGACCCCCGGTATGGCGGAAATACCCTTCCCGAGAGCGGCCAGGGATGCAAGCAGCTCCCGACCCGGTTCCGCGGCATTGCGGAAAAAGAGGAGAGCAAGAGCCGCGAAGACCGTCAGAGAACCGGAAAAAAGCCATCCGAGCATCAGGGAGGTCTCAATCCGGTAGGTCGGATTGAGAAATAATATAAAGGAAAAAAATATTCCAGCCGCCCGGGCAAGCTCCCAGAGCAGTGCAATAAGGAGAAAAAGCTTCTTTTTCATAAAAAAAGTGTACGCCGGGGGCCCCCGGGCCGTCAATAACTTGACAAATTATCCGTAACCTAGAGAATAACAAAATACGAGGTACCGCAATGAAAAAGATACGAAACAGGCTTTCATGGCTGATCGTCTCCGTTCTGACGATCGGCTTCACCCTCTTTCTGATAATTACCCCGACCCTCTCGGCACAGATGCTCCCGTCACAGGAGGTCAATAACTATCTTACCCGTTTCCAGTACATCTTTCAGTATGTCCTGCGTGCCTATGTGGACGAGGTAGACCCCCAGGAGCTCTACGAGGGAGCCCTCAAGGGAATGTTCGAAACCCTTGACGATCCCTACTCCTACTATCTGACCAGGGACGATATGGAAGATATGAGCGACACCACCGTCGGGCGCTACGGCGGAGTCGGTCTCTACATATCCCGGCCTCTTCCCGTGGAAGAAACGGAGGAGGGAGAAGAAGAGGAGAAAAGACCCGATTTCCTCGATGCGACCGGCGACAAGAGCCTTCCCTATATCCGGGTGGTCGCTCCCATCGAAGACACCCCGGCCTACCGAAAGGGAATCCACGCGGGAGACTACATAATCGCCATTGAAGGAACGTCCACCAGGGGCCTTAACACCGACGAAGCGGCGGACATTCTTCGTGGAATACCCGGAACCGACGTTACCATAACCATTCTCCGGGGGAAGAACATTACCTTCGACGTAACCCTGAACAGGGCCAATATCGAGATTCCCACGGTTAAAGAGGCGACTATCCCGGACAGGATAGGCTACATAAGAATTATTCAGTTCTCTCCCTACACCGAAACCAGGGTCCGCGAAGCCCTTGAAACATTCCGCACCCAGGGCTACGACTCGCTTATTATCGACGTCCGCGGAAACCCGGGCGGCCTCCTGGGATCGGTGGTTAATACCATGGACCTGTTTCTTTCCTCCGGAACCATCGTAAGTACGAAGAGCAGGCTGCCCGAGGAGAATGAAGTCTTTTCGGCCACGCCTTCGGTTCTGGTGGATCCGGATATCCCCATAGCGGTCCTTATAAATGAGGGATCCGCATCGGCATCGGAAATTCTTGCGGGAGCCTTCAAGGATACCGGGAGGGGATACCTGATAGGTTCCACAAGCTTCGGCAAGGGGCTGGTTCAGAAGGTTGTCCCCCTGGTGCGCGAAGGTTTCAAGCTTACCATTAGCCGCTACTACACCCCGGCGGGCATTAACATAGACAAGACCGGCATAGAGCCCGATCTTACGGTAGCCGAACCCGACCTGAGCGAAGAGGAGAACGAATCTCTCAAACGGCTTCTGGAAGAACGTATGGTGGAGCAGTTCATAAACGGCAACCCCAAACCGAGCGAAACCGAACAGAAGGCCTTTGCCCGGAGGCTGCAGAATGAAGAAAACATCAACCTGCAGTTTGACCTGCTCATGCGCCTGATCCGCAGCGAAGCATTCCGGAGAATGGACCAGCCCCCCGTCTACGACCTGGACTACGATCCCGCCCTTAAAAAAGCGGTCGAAATGCTCAGGGAAGGAAAAATAGAGCCATGAGACGCCAGGAACAGATAGTCAGCGTTCAGACCTCGGGAAGAAACGATATGGTGGATATTACCGGTACGGTAGTATCCGCCGTCCGTGAGTCCGGTATCCGCGACGGTATCTGTGTTGTCTACATTCCCCACACCACCTGTGCGGTCAGCATCAATGAAAACGCAGACCCCTCGGTCAAACGTGACATACTCGCCGAACTTGATAAAATGGTCCCCTGGAAAGACGGCTACCAGCATCTGGAAGGGAACAGTGCTGCTCACATTAAAGCGGGTATGTTCGGTTTTTCCCAGACCTTTCCGGTGACCGGAGGCAAACTGCCCCTGGGTACCTGGCAGGGGATCTATCTGTGCGAATTCGACGGCCCCAGGAGCCGCACCGTTCAGATAGAACTCTTCGATTGAGAACCCGGAACCTCCATGCGCAGCTTTCTGCTTGACAACACCGAGTCGGAACTTACCTCGGGGAGCATCTTTTCACCGGATGAAGAACGGGCAAAATATCTGACCCGGGTCCTCCGCATCCAGCCCGGAAGCCTTTTCCCGGGAGTGGACAGAGAGGGAAAGCGCTATCTAATAAGCCTGGAAAGCGATAATCCCTGCACATTGAAACTGATAAAAGCCGAAGATGCGGATCCGGAAGAGCTGCGCCTTCATTTCCGGGAGCTGCCCGAAGAGAGCGCCGATTTCCCGCCGATCATCCTTATTCAGGCAATTCTCAAGGGGAAGAAGATGGATCAGGTTATCCGTCAGGCCACCGAGGCGGGGGCGGATCTTATTATTCCGGTGGTAAGCGAACGAAGCATTGTCCGTATAGAGCCGGGAGATGAGGAAAAGAAGCGCAGCCGGTGGCTTTCGGTTATGCGGGAGGCGGTACAGCAGAGCGGGGCAAAGGGCAGTCCCGACCTTGCCGCTCCGGTCTCCCTCGAAAAAGCACTCGCCATAAAGGACTTTCCCGGCCGGGGAGCGGAAATGGAGGCGATAAAACTTTTTTTTCATGAAAGGCCTATTGCACAGCAGAGGCTTCATGTTTATCTTTCTGGAAGGATTGGCGCTATTGTAATAGCCATAGGCCCCGAAGGCGGATTCTCACCTGAAGAACTTTCCGCTTTCACCTCGGCAGGCTTTAAGCCCGCCTACCTTGCCGGAAACATCCTGAGGGCCGAAACCGCAGCCGTTTATGCCCTGGGTGCGGTCAAAAGCATAGTAGCCGAAAGAGAATCATGGAGATTAGCCGAATGAACGAACAGAACCGGATAAGGATATTTGGAGTTCCCCTGGATGATCTGCCCGAAGAAGAGTTCGGAGAAACCATCCGAAGGCTTGCAAGCGACAGCGGAAAGCATCAGGTGGTTTTTATCAATCTCCGGGGCCTGATGCGGGCCAGAGGCAAAAGCGAATATGCCGAGATGGTGCGAAGCGCGAGCCTTGTCATCCCCACCTCCAAATCCATACTTGCGGGAGCCAGATTCCTGAAACTGAGGGTCCCCCACCGCCACAACCCCTTCGCCTTCATAATAAAAATGCTCGGCAGTATCGAACAGTCCGGCGGAACACTCTATCTCGTCGGCAGCAGGGCGGCGGCCCTCCAGAAGGCCTTCGGCAATGTGCGTGACTCCTTCCCCGGGCTCCGGCTCGTGGGACGCTATGCAGGCTACTTCAGCCCCGAAGTGGAGCAGGATGTAATACTTGCCATTAGAAAGGCGGGGCCGACGGTGCTGCTTGCGGGAGACGGACTGAAGGGCAGGGATCTCTGGCTGAAGCGCCACGAAAACTCCTTCGGTTTCGGCATAAGCCTCTACTGCGGCCACTGCTTTCACGTCTTCAGCGGAAAAAAACAGCGCATCTCCAATAAAAGCTGGGAACGCAACAGCTGGTGGATTCCGGGTGTCCTGATCCGTCCCTGGCGCTGGTTCGGTTTTCTGCGCTACATCCTCTACGGCCTGCTGCTTCTTATTGAGCGTATCCGGAACCGGAAATAGCCCCTTCCGGACTACAAATCGTAGAGCTTGAGATACTCATACGCTTCCATCAGACGGTTCCGGCTCTTGAGCGCGACCAGTTTTCCGACACCCCGTCGGAGACCGCCCAGGTAAATTACCAGACCGATAATATCGGTAACGAAACCGGGAATAAGCATAAGAACCCCGGCCGCAACAACCCCGAGCAGCCGCTCGATATCGCCTTCGGGGTAATTACCCCAGGTAATGTCGGTACGTATCCGCTTGAGCAGCCGGAATACGCAGGGAGCGGCCAGGAGCAGCCCCGCCAGGGCGGTACCGGTAAGAGCGGCCAGAACGGGATAGTTGCCGAAACGCCCCGCGGCGAAAACCAGGACAACCGACTCCCCGATAAAGACCAGACCGATAAGCATGATAATAAAAAACCATTTAAGAATAGTGTTTGCGTCAAATAACCTTATATAGTCCCGTACGTCTGCCATGCGTCCGATCATAACGCAAAACGGGAAAAAGTGATAGCGTAAAGGTGTTCCCGCTGATAGGATAAGCGCGTGGAGAAGTCCAGAACAGCGCACAGGCAATTACACATTCTCCTCTTTTTCCTTCTGCTGATTCTCCTTCCGGGGGGCTGCCGTACCGCCGGTACGTCCGGCATACCCGAAGTCCGCGAATCACGGGAACCTTCCCGGACGGAAGCTGAAGCCTCCCGTTCCGAAAGCACTGAAACCGGGTCCCCTTCCGAAGCGGCGTTGGAAGAAAAGAGCGCAGACCCCGCCCCGGAACAGCCGCCCCAGGACGAACCGGGCCCATCCATGAACAGGGAGCAGCTTATGCTTGCGGTCGTGCGTGCCGCCGGCCAGAGATTCACCCCGATCAGGCGCAGCAACGGAACCCCGCTCATGAACTTTATGGATATTGACCGGAACGGGGAACTTGACGCCTTCGTTCTTACCATCGAACGGGGAGACATTCCCGCCATTGAGGAGCGCCTCGGAGATGTAGGCCGCCTCTACCAGAGTGAAGCGGAGCCGGTAAACTACTACCTCTCCGTATACTTTCAGATAGAAGGGGAACTCATTTCCATGTACCGTATCCCCTTCGGAGGAAGAATGGTCCTCGAAGGCTTCCGCGGATTCCGGCTGAACGAAAACGACGCACTCCCCTATGTTATCGAAGCAGCCTTCCAGAACCGTGACGGCGTTGCCAGCGAATGGGTTATTTTTTCTTCCTACAACAAGTTTTCCCTCTTCCCGATGAAACAGGCCGTGGCAATGGGCACCTATATCAAGGATATAGACGGAGACGGCATTCTCGATGTAGTCGAGTGGCGCAAGGGCATTGAAGAAGGAACGGGCTACGAAACATTTCTTACCTGGCACAAATGGAACGGCACCTCCTTCCGGGAAAACGGAAGCACCAATATTGTTCGAAACCTGAACGCCTTTCTTGCGGAGGTGGAGGCGGGATTGCTTTCCAAAAGCCCGGAAACGCTGCTCCCCTACCTTTCACATCGCGGAGTAATCGGTGAATCGCCCTCCAGAGCGGAACTGATAAATGCGATCTTCACTCCCATCGAAGAGCTTGAATCCCCCGACTTTGCCCATAACTGTGAAGAAATAGCATCTATCGTGTACCCACCCATCCTGGAAAGCCCCTTCTCCATGAAGGGAAGCGGCGGACGTCTCTTCCCCCTGAACCTCCGGCTGGTCTGCAGGAACGGGCAGAGCCTGTTGTGCAGGATGGAAATTGCCCTCAGCGAAAATCCTTTCAGGGAACCCCAGTACAGGATTTCCACGGCCCCGTAAAAACCGGATCTCCGGCCGGACAGCCTTGCCAAATATCCCTTCCTCGGCTACATTCAGACTATAATGAGTATTTATACAATTGACGGCAGTTATCCCCTGGGCGGAAGCATAAAAGCGAGCGGAAACAAAAACGCGGCCCTTCCCTGCATTGCGGCAGCCCTTCTTACGGACGAAGAAGTAGTACTGAGAAATGTTCCCGACATTGAAGATGTCGGCGTTATGCTGGATATTCTGGAAAAACTCGGAGCGGGCGTTACCCGGGAAAAAGATGGTGTGTGCCGGATCAAGGCGGGGGATATAAGCGGCAGCGAAATCCCCCAGGACATGGCAAAAAACATCCGTGCATCCATCCTCTTTGCCGGCCCCCTTCTGGCGCGGACAGGGAAGGTCCAGCTTCCTCCTCCCGGGGGTGATGTAATAGGCCGCCGGCGGCTGGATACCCATTTTCTCGCCCTCAGCAGCCTCGGTGCCAGGATCGAGGTTGACGGCATGTTCCGGATTACCGCAAACAAGCTGGTGGGAGAATATATCTTTCTTGACGAAGCATCGGTAACCGCCACGGAAAACGCCGTTTCGGCATCGGTCCTCGCGGACGGCGATACCACCATAGCAAACGCTGCAAGCGAGCCTCACGTTCAGGACCTCTGCAGGATGCTCAATTCCATGGGCGCCAGAATAAGCGGTATCGGATCAAACATCCTCCACATAAAGGGCGTCAAAAAACTCGGCGGGACGGATTTCAGAATAGGGGCGGACTTCATGGAGGTCGGCTCCTATATCGGCCTTGCGGCCGTTACCAGGGGAGAACTGGAGATTACCGATGCGGACCCCCAGCACCTGAGAATGACAAAGATTGCCTTTGCCAAACTCGGCATCCACTGGGAAACCGACGGATCCGCCATTTTCGTACCCGGCGGACAGTCCCTGAAAGTTGTTCCCGACATGGGCGGAATGATCCCGAAAATTGACGATGCTCCATGGCCGGGATTTCCCGCGGACCTTACCAGCATCATTACCGTTGTTGCCACCCAGGTGGAAGGAACCTCCCTTATCCACGAAAAAATGTTCGAATCGAGAATGTTCTTTGTCGACAAACTTATCGGCATGGGGGCACGTATTATCCTCTGCGACCCCCACCGGGCGGTGGTCAGCGGTCCGAGCAGGCTTCGCGGGGGAGAACTGGTAAGCCCCGATGTACGTGCAGGCATGGCGATGGTAATAGCTGCACTCTGTGCCGAGGGCAAAAGCGTGATCCAGAATGTCTACCAGATTGAACGGGGATACGAAAACCTTGCCGACCGCCTCAAGAGTCTCGGTGCCCGGATAGAACGGAAGGCCGTTACCGGCTGAATCAGGAACGAACACCCCGGACGGCTGCAATACGCTCCCAGGCGATCCTTATCCGTACAAACGCCTCCTCGGCCTCTTTCCTCTGATCCTCGCTGAAGGAGGCGAGACCGTCGGGATGGAATGAGGCCGCCAGGTTCCGGTATATCCTTCTGATCTCCGCCGTATCACTTTCCGGAGAGACACCGAGGACACGGTAGGCATCCTCAAGCGCTTCCTGATCCCGCCCCTCCGCCGCATCCGGGGCAGAATCTGCAGCCCCGGAAGCAGCCCCCGCAGGCTCCTCTTCAAAGAGCTGCCGGCGGAGAACCCGCACAAAATAGCCGGCCAGAGCTCCGAAACCCGCTCCGAACAGGCCCCATCCGAAAGCAACGCCCAGGACCATTCCCAGCACCGGCTCAAGCGGATACCTGTGGAGAAAGAGTTTCTGCTTTGAATCAGACATCCCGCTGACCCGCGGAAAAAAGCAGTACCAGAAACATCACAAGAGCGTGCAGAAAGAGCATGCCCGAAAGGGCGAGTCCGAAGGGAACATTCATGACCAGAAGGGCTGCCATAAGACGCATAGCGAAAGCAAAGAGGTCAATGATCCAGCGTGCAAGAAAGGGAACAGCCGGTACAAGCAGGACCGCAAGCAGCGGGAAACGTGCCCCGCGGTAACGGAGAAGACGGCCGAGACCGACCGACAGAAGCATTATATTGAGAAAAAAGAAGGGCATTGATCCCCGGTAGAGCAGTTCGAGACGGCTCGGAAACTGAAGGTAGCCGTAATCCGAATCACGACCCGCGGCACGGTAAAGCGAGGAAAGATCGACCATTGCCGTTCGCTGATGCCCCGATCCGAAACCCCACAGCTGGTCAGGCTCGAGCGAAAGCCTGATTATCCCCAGGCCGGTATCCGCCATCCACCCCTCTCCTCCGAACTGCTCACCCGAACCCTCGAGAATTTCGACGGTCTGAACAAGCGCTCCGGATTCCTCATCTATCCCCTTTGAAAGAAGGGTATCTCCCAGATACTGAACCGCAGGAGCCGAAAGATGGAGAACGGCTTCGCCATCGGCTCCCAGGTGGTACAGCTCGAAGCCAAGAAGGAACATACGCCCCTCGATGAAAACCATCTTCCGGGCCGAGACAAAGGGACCTTCCGGCCCGTCGCGGAAAAGAACCGAGGTAATCCCCGGCATGGTCTCCGCCTGCCTTGCCGTATCGACATAATAGGAGACCTTCTCCGCTGCTTCCCTGCTCCGCTCCAGAAACTCGGATACATCCGGATCGCTCCGCCCCTCTTCTTCACCGGAAAGCTCAAGAAAAATCCGGTACGCCTCGATCGGGTCTCCCCGGTCCAGGGCCCGGTAGCCGGAAACCTTATTCTGATAGCGTTCGAACTCTTTCCTGTCGGCCCTGTCGGGTTCAAGCTCTGTTATGGCATTCCACGACTCCCGTGCAAGCTTCATCGCGGCGCTTTTCTGCTCCGGATCCAGCTCAAAGGCAAAGGTGGCCCAGTAGTGGGCGGAAAAATAGTCACCCTCCCCGAAGGCCTTTTCTGCAATGGTGATGGCGTTCGCCGCTTCCAGGCGGAGCGCCTTCTGCCGTTCGGCGGAATCCGGCGGAGGCGGTGCATCGGGAATATCCTCCAGGGGTATTCGGCCCTCGACGCGCTCGGACTTCAGAACAAGCTGCTGGTTCTCCGGATCTATCACCAGAGCACGGGAGTAAGCCTCCAGCGCTTCACGGTATTCCCCGGCACTCTCCATCATATCTCCCTGGCGTTCCCATTCCTCCGCACGGCCGCTCTGATAGGTAATATCGTTAAGTTTCTGCAGCACCGAAGGAAGAACGAGTTCCGTTCCGACCGTGTACAGGAGGGTCAGCGCTATTCCCCAGGCCATAATCCCGGGAAAAACCCGTCCGAAAAAGCTGTCGGGTCCCGTTGAGCCGCCCGAAAAAGAGCGGAAAAAGAGTGAGAAGGAGAGCATAAGAGCGCCGGCGGTAAGAGCCGGAAGATAATCTATCCATATCCGGAAAGCGTTCCTGAAAAGCCAGGAAAACCTGAACAGCTCCAGTACGCTCTCCTGTGGAAAGGTAAAGAAGGACCAGGCGGAAGCTCCCAGGTAGCCAAGGGCCCAGAAGAGCAGGGTAACGGGCAGCCACTTCATTACCGGAGATCTACTCATGACCCGCCGCCTCCCCGCTGCTGAAGATATTCCAGAAAAAAAGCGGGAGTGAAAGAAAGATAAGCATGGCCGCAGCGGCTACCGTATCCGAAAGATCCAGGGGCAGCCATTCCAGAAGGCGCAGCCATAAGGTTCCCTCCATAAAGGCATGCGCCTTAACAAGCAGCAGGAAGAGCCCCGCACCGAGAAACAGATTTACAAAGGGCCATCTTCCGGCACGGACAATGACCCATGACTGAACACAAAACCAGCCCTGGGCTCCCAGCAGCATAAGCAGAAAAAGCATGCCCCTCTCCCGGGCCCGGGACAGAAGGAGACGGAAGGAATCGAAATCGCGGGCAAGGGAGAGAAGCACTCCCGGCTGCTCCAGCAGCGGTTCCACAACGGGGTTCCGCGGCACAAGCTCAATGCGCTTCTCCCCGTCCTCCGAAACAAGCACCCTCGGATCGCCCTCCCGGAGACTGAAAGCTTCGAACCGGCTGAAAACCGGATACGAGCCCCGGCGCTGATCTGCCACAATACTCAATCCCGTATTGCCTGAGGAATCCACCTCAAAGGGGTATACCACCGCATCGGGAAAACGGTTGAAATGATCTTCCACCAGGGGAATATCCGGCCCCTTGTCTGCCGGTATGCCATCGTAGGGGAAAATCATTTCGATCCCCACAAAAAGCGCACCGTATATAAGCGTGGAACTGATAAGGGTAAGCACGCCGGCCAGAAACCGGGCGCCCCTGTGTCTGCGGATATGAAAAATCACCATAAAAAGGGAGACCGGCATGGTCAGCAGGAAGGCGCTCCAGACCGAACGGTAAAAAACGTCACCATAATCGGGGACCGAAGCACCGGGAATCGTACCGATAACAGCCCCGTATGCAAATAGAAAAAAGAGGCTCAATGCGGAGAGGAGCAGAAAGAGGAAAAGATGCACAAAGGGGGATAAAAGTGTCTTTTTCACCATACAACTCTACCATGCACACCATGAACAGGCAATAATAATAACAGGTTATCCACAGGCAAATGTGGACTCCCGGATTGGTCACGAGTTAACAATTGAAAAACCGCTGTGTCATTTTTACCCCGGCTTTCTCTGTCCATGTTTTCCCGGCCCCTTTATCTGCTTTTATTACAAGCATTTACAAAGCTGTTAACGAAAAACTCACACACCCTATTAAAGAGCTTTGTCTTTCTCTGATATATAAATTGATCATATGATACGCTCATCCATAAGCCATTACAGTTTATCCACAGGTTATTAAGGCCGCGAGGGGATAAAACGGTAGCCTTTTGCCCGTTCGCAGATAATGGGACTGCGCTCCTTCTGCGACCAGGCGGGAACCACCTTTGCCAGCTTCTTCCGGAGGTGGCAGACATGCACATCCAGGGCCCTCGAGCCGGTTTCCAGGCCTATCCGGAGGGCAATATCCATGCGGCTTACCAGCTGACCGGGTACACTGCAGAGAAGGCGCAGAAGACGCCCCTCGGCGGCACTCAGCTCCACGCTTCCCCCCGGACCGGATACTCCGCCGGAAGTAATGGTAAGCAGACCGTCCGCAACGGGAACGGGAAAACGGGAAACAATCCGCCCGCAGCGGGCCAGAAGCTCTTCCACCCCCCAGGGCTCCCTCAGAAAATCGGCCGCCCCCTCTTCGAAAGAGGGAAGAAGCGTGTCTCCGGAACCGGAAACCAGAACGGGTATCCCCTGTTCCCGGAGGCGGTTAAGCTGAGTACTGACAAAATTTTTGTACGTGGTAAGAACAAGAAGGGGTTCACGGCAGTCCGGGACAGTATCGGGAGAGAAAGACTCCTCCAGAATAAAACGGGGATCGACAAGGGCCGCCTCCTTCAAACGGAAGCGTATACCATCGTCAATCCCCGCAGCTATTACGCGAAAAGCACCGTTAAACCGGCTCGTCATCTTTCATTCGCTGCTTCAGATCTTCAAGCAGCAGATCGGCACTGGTGCTCCGACCATCTTCAAGAGCCTCGAACTGACGTTCGAGATCGTCCTTGACCGGTCCCTCAAGCTCCTCGTAAGCCTCGTTTTCGGCCTCCATACGGTCAACCTTCTCGCTAAGACGGTCGAAGGCATCGAAAGCACCGCTCTTGTTGATGCCCTTTATGGTATCCTGCATCTTCTGCTGCGCCTTGGCCCGTTTGGCCCGTGCTATAAGCAGATTACGCTTGCGCTGGGCCTCGTCCATCTTCTGCTGGAGCTGCCGCAGGCTCTGCTTCAGCTTCTCGACCGATTCGTGCTGACTCTCAAGCTGTTCCCGGTACTGTGCGGCCTCGCTCATGTACTCCTGCTTACGCAGCAGTGCTTCCTTGGCCAGGCTGTCCTTGCCCGCCTTTACCGCCAGTTTGGCCTTGTCTTCCCACTCGCGGGCCACCGAAAGGGTCTGGTTCAACTGCCGTTCAAGCTTTTTCTCATCGGCAATGGCACCGGCGACACTCTTTTTTGATTCGATCATCTGCCGATTCATATCGACAATAACCTGATCGAGCATCTTTTCCGGATCTTCTGCCCGGCTGATCATGTCGTTCAGATTGGACTTGACCATCCTTCTGAAGCGCTGGAAGAATCCCATCTATGATTCTCCTTATCTGTTTTTTATCGAAAGTCCGCAAGAGTGCGGTAATGCTGCGAAAGAGCCAGGCCCACCGCATCGAGGGAAGCCTGAAACTCTTCCAGATCCATGGTGGCGGAACGAAGCGTATCAATCAGAATAACCTCATCTCCGATCAGACCATAGGCACCGTGGATAAGATCGGTCGCGTTCAGGTTAAGAAGGGTTTTGAAGAAGCTTTCACGGCTGCTTGAAGGGGCATCCATCACCTTGACCTGGATAATGACCAGCGGTTCATCGAGCATGATCGCAACATTCTCCAGCCCCTTGGCCGGTTCGTGGATTATGTAGGTATTCTCTCCGACTTCTTCGTAGTTGAAGTCCAGATTCATAAGATACCGTTCTACCAGATTCATAAGCTCTACCCCAGGAAAACCTGACCGGAATTATCAATGGCGAGAATGGTCTTGCATTCGCTGCAGCGGAAACGGCCCGGTTTTGTAGCCTTGAGCTTCTTGCTGCATATGGGGCACTGAAAGATCTTCGGAAAGACATCCGAAGAAGTTCCCTTACCCTCGGAGGAGAAAAACTCCACCGCTTCGTTGAGATTATCTTTGATATTGAAAAACTGGCTGAAACCCAGAAGCTGAAACACCTCATAGACCTTCGGCTGAATCTCCAGAAGAACCAGGTCTCCGCCTCTTGGCTTTACCGCCTTGAGAAAAGCGGTAAAAGAACCGATTCCGGTACTGGAAACATAGTTGAGCCCGCCGCAATTAAAAATAAGACGGGTGTAATTCTGCTCAACCGCCTTGGTTATCCGCTTCTGAAAAAAGTTGGAGTTATACGTATCTATATATCCGGTAAGATAGAGAACCAGGCATCCATCAACCTCATCCACCTTCTGAAGCCGTATCTTGAGGCTGTCGTCCTTCTCATCATCAAAACCGGGTACAATATCGTTGTTATTCATGGGCCACCTTCTACCTTCTTTCTCTTCCTGTAATAGTATGAAGTTACCGCTAATTTGTCAAATAACACACAAGCCTTTCACGTGAAAAGATGTGCAGTACATTTTAACCGGAAACAAGCGCCTAAGCCGGCATCAAGGCGGAAAAACCGGCAAGCATCAGCTTGACCGCCGGGTATACACGTTCTACAATAACACGATGAAACAAAGCTTTCACCACTTTTTTCCGAAAATCTAAGTGTGGAGGGAACAAATTATGCTTTCAGTCAGAAAAAATGATACCGAACGACATCGCAAAGCGCTAAAGAGAGGTATCATTTTTTCTGCCAGGGAAAAGAATGCACTCCTTAATCCACATGTGGAATTGCTGCTCTTTTTTATCCTTTTTTTGCTCTTTCCCCTCATCGCCGCGGCGGCGGAGCCCCTTCTGATCGAGGGCAGCATCGCTCCGGAGATGGACCTGAAAGAGCTCTTCCTTACCGTCAACAGCCCCGATGCCGCATCGGTGGATCAGGAAGCCATATTCGCCCTGGACGGGGTAGTATCCGCCCGGGAGATTCTGCAGCCCTCCGAAGCGGGTTTTATCGGACTCCTTGAACTTACCATCGGAGAATGGCAGGGCCTGGAATCGGTGACCGCCTACCGCTGCTACATCCAGCTGGAAGGCGAACGCTTTTCGGCCCTGATCCCGGAAGGACGCCAGCGCAACCCCGACCCCAGGGAAATCCCCCTGAACGCATCGGTCATCGCCTTCGGACGTTATATCGGCTACTCCGAAGATGCCGACGGAGCACGCTATCCCGTGCTTCTCGGCGAAGCCGTCCGCGTACTGAAATAATACCCCCCGGCCATTAAAAGAGCAGCATCTGCCCGTCACCCGGCGCCCGGAGCAGCGATTCGGGAAGCTCCAGGTGGCCGGGAAGAATAAGCCCCTCCCGGCCAAGGTTTATAACCGCCCGCTGCAGAACAAGCTGAAGCTCCCTCACATTCCCCGGCCACTCGTAAGAGAGAAGCATTCTCAAAGCATCGCAGGAAAGCCCGAACCCCCCGCACTCCCGGAGAAAGGAAGAGGCAATCTCTTCGATATCTCCGCTCCGGCAGCGCAGCGGCGGAAGACAAAGCTCAAGACGGGCAATCCGGAAGTAGAGATCCTTCCGGAACCCCGCCCCCCGCAGGCAGCCCGAGACCGGCCTGTTGGTAGCCGAAACCAGGCGGACATTCACCTTCCGGCGGCGGGACGAACCGAGCCTGTCCACCATCCCCGTCTCCAGAACCCGCAGCAGCTTCGCCTGGGCCGCCGGGGAAAGCTCCCCTATCTCATCCAGAAAGAGAGTCCCCCCATGGGCGCGCTCAAAAATTCCCGGACGTGAAACCGCCCCCGTATAGGCTCCGGCAGCGGTACCGAAAAGCTCCGACTCCGCTAGGGATTCAGGCAGGGCGGCACAGTTGACCGGAACAAAGGGCCCATCCCTTCTGGGAGACAGCTCGTGAATCGCACCGGCGAACAGCTCCTTGCCCGTACCGCTCTCCCCGGTAACAAGCACCTGAAGATCGCTCAGCGCATAGCGTCGCACCTTCTTTTTCAGGAGCGTTATCGCCTCTCCCGAACCCTTTATCGCCTCCCAGGAAGGAGACACCGGCCCCATCGCATCTTCCGTACCAGCAGCGATCTCCCCCTGCCGCCCGGAACCTGCAGCCGGGCCGTAAGCGGCCGATGCTTCACAGCCGCCCTCTCCCCTGCCGTAGAGCACCTCGTTTACCGAACGGCGAAGCAGCACCGCCTCCACCGGCTTGCGCAGGAAACACTCCACCCCCCTCCCGCGCAGCTCCTTCCGCAGATCGGAATCCCCCAGACCCGACAGAACAATAACCGAAGGCAGCGGCCTGCCCCAGGCCGCCATGCGGTCCAGAATCTCGATACCGCTCATATCGGGCAGCAGAATATCGAGGATAATCAGATCCGGCTCCTTCCTGAAAATCTGCTCAAGCCCCCTCCTGCCGTCTTTCGCCAGATGAACGCGGTGCCCGTAGAGAATGGACCGGACCGCCTCACCATCACGAAGATCATCATCGACATAGAGGATAGTTTTCATGGGGCGTTAATGGTACGTTCCGTTTCTCCGGACAGGCACAGGCTCAGAGCGAGTAAACACCCCCGCTTTTTCGAAATATACCCGCGTATATTAACAGATGTTAAGCATATTCAGCGCCGGTTACGTTTCATAAAGGCACGGTACACCTTGCATGCACGGTAGTAGGCATCGGGACCGCGGAAGGAGGACATTATGTCGCAGCGGTACATCTCCAGAAGATCGGGAAAAAGGGGATCGGAGAGCACATCGCCGAGGGACCCCGTGGGAACGGAGCGGAGAAAGGAGGGAACCATGTGGTTGCTGATGAGGAAACGGATCCGCGCGACCAGAGTTCCGTCAAAATCGAGACTTTCCAGGAAACGGGCCGCCCGGGAAGCACCGATCTGGGCATGACGGTGAAAGCGGTTCCCCTCATGCTCCTCGGCCGCCGCCTTGCCGCAGTCGTGCAGCAGCAGCGCCAGCCCCAGCTCCGCATCCGGCCGCTTGCGGTGGCTGAGCGTCTCCAGGGTATGATCCCAGACATTCCCCTCGGGATGGAAATCCTTGCTCTGCTCCACATGAGCCATCTCCTCCAGAAGCGGCCAGTGCTCCGCAATAAAACCGCAGTCCCGGAGAAAACGGAGGCCCGGAGCCGGGTGGACGCCCCCCAGCATAAGCATGAGCAGAATTCGCTGCTCCCCCGGCAGAAGGCGGGGTCCCCCGAAACCCGCCATCTTCACGGGCAGGGCGTAATTGTAGCGGGAAAGGTAGATGGCGATCTCCGCGGCATCGAGCCAGGTCCCCGGAAGGGCATCCTCAAAATGGAGCTGCGGCTTCCGCAGTTCGGGATAACAGTCAAAGGGATCGCGGTAGCGCGCCTTCCCCGGCATGCGCAGCAGTCTCCCCTGAACAACCATACTCGGCGGAGATTCGTCCAGAACATCGACACAGCGCAGAAGAATCCCCTCGGAACTCTCCTCGGGATGCCAGATAACATCCGCCCACTCGGAACCAGGAAACTCGAGCTCTCCCGGCATCCCCGCCAGCTGGGGAAGCGTCGCTTCGGTGTGAGCAATCCTGAGACCATCCCCCCGGCTCCCGAAATATCCGTCCAGAGCGCTCCAGAGAACATATGCCGTCTTGTGCCCCGCCTCGGCCAGGTGCTCAACAGGATCTGTCATAACTCTGCAATTCCAAATGCGGATTAAAGAATACTTTCCTGGCCATGGCAGAAAAAACAATACCTCTCTTTAACGCTCCGCGATGACGTTCGGTATCATTTTTTCTGCCTGAATGCATAATTTGTTTCCTCCGCATTTGGAATTGCATTATTCTGCGGGTTTTAATGTCAAGCCGAAGATTCGGCTTGTCCATATCAGAATTACTGCTCATCCCTTAAAGCTAACAGCAAAAGGAGCCGCAGGCAACAGCGCAAAGTAAACCAGGTGTGGACCAGAGAACAGGTGCTTGCCCAGGGCAGAAAAAAACAAACCTCACTCTAACGCTCCGCGATGACGTTCGGTCTTGTTTTTTTCTGCCCGGAAACACAATTCATTCCCTCCACACCTGGTTTGCCGCTTCGTACGGGGGTTTTTGACAAGCCGAAGATTCGGCTTGTCTTCTATTTGCCCGGGACTGCAGCGCAGCGGCAGTACGTTATTGCCCTTGCCCGGCCGGGGATTCGGGACTACACTGTCCCCATGATTTTGTCCGGAAACGAGATACAGAAGCGGCTGGGGAGCGATATCATCATCAAACCCTATGATGAACAGCAGCTGAACCCCAACAGCTACAACCTCAGGCTCCACGACCGCCTTCTGGTCTACCGCGACCAGCAGCTCGACATGCGCCTGGACAACCCGGCCGACGAAATCGGCATACCCGCCGAGGGCCTGGCCCTGGAACCGGGAAAACTCTACCTGGGACGGACCGTGGAATACACCGAAACCCGCAATGCCGTTCCCATGCTCGAAGGACGCTCATCGGTGGGGCGCCTTGGACTCTTTATCCATGTGACCGCGGGATTCGGCGACGTCGGCTTCTGCGGCTTCTGGACCCTGGAAATATTCTGCGTCCAGCCCGTGATCATCTACCCGGGTGTTGAAATCTGCCAGATCTATTACCACCACATCTCGGAGGATCACCGGGAATATGCGAGCGGGAAGTACCAGGGGAACAGCGGGATTCAGACCAGCCAGCTCTATAAGGACTTCCTGAAATAGACTCAGGGAACCGCACCGCGAACCGCTCCGGAAAATAATCACACTTTTTTCCCGAAACCAGAATCAAATTGACCCTTTTCGGCCGTATACCTGTATCAACAAAACAGGAGTTCCGTATGAAAGAGAAGAGTCACAACGCCCTGGTCATTCATTCCGGTTACATGTGGGGAACCGTCGAGGAGCTGGAGGGGATGATGTCCACCCCTGCGCCGCTGAACCGGGAGTGGAACCGGTACTCCCGCCGCTGCGGGCCCTTCAGTGCGGAGCTGAAACGGAGCTATCTGAGCACCCTCCGGGCAGGACAGGTCTTCACCTCTCCCGAGGCCGCCCGTCAGTTCAGAAACAGGGTCGCACGGAAGCTGGACCCGCGTCTGGAAGCCATTATCGACCTCTTTATCGAGCACCCCTGGAGCTACACCATTTTCGACGTGGAGGGGATTGCGTCCGACGGCCTGCTCTCCATCCGCTTCCTGGGAAGGGACGAGACCCTCTTCAGTCAGGAGGCCTCCAGGGCCGCAAAACGGGGAGAGACGAGACTTCTGGGGCTCCTCTTCTTTAACGGCCGCTGCATGCAGAGCTGGGGCGAGATAGTCCCTCTCGACGCATTTTTCGAGGAAGACCTGCACTACTTTGCAGGGGAGATTGATCCCGGACACTATTCCGAAAAAGGGCTTGAGGCTGTTCTCTCCGCCGACCCCCTTCCCTTTTATCTGCTCAAGCGCTACGCAAGCCTCCCCCAGCCGCTGCTCTTCGGGGAAGTGGCACGACCCTGCGCATCCTCCATCAGCCTTCCGGACTTTGACCCGGAGCGCCTCTCTCTCTGCCGCTGTCCAACCGAACGTCTGGATAAGGGGAAGGCCCTGCGGGTATCCCTGGGACACGGAGCCGATCTCCGGCCGCCGACCCTCTACTACGAGGGTGAAAGCGGAACGGCCATCCTTACCGCCTTTACCCTGGAAGGCTACCGGAAGGGACGGCTCGCCCTTGAGCCGGTCGTACCCTTTCCGACAGAACCCCAGCGGATGGTGAGCGGTACCATGCAGTACGCCGCCTGGGAAATATGCGGCACCAATCCCCCCTGGATGGAACTTGACGAAAGCTTCGTCCCCGACCATGACAGCGCCGAAGGGCTCGCCCTCCTGGACCGCCTGGAGGAAGCGGTCTACCACTGCATTGAAAGCGGACGAAACCCCGATCTGGACTACGTCTGCGAACGCAGCGGCGCCGACCCCGAATCCGCCAGGATCTTCCTCGACGGACTCAAAAACCTGATCGGTGGAGAGGTCCCGGGGCTCAGCTACGCTCCCCTGAAGGAGGTGCTCAAGGGGAAGAGGGGCGGAATCCGGAACCTCCGGGCGGCGTGAAGAGGGGTTGAGCGCAGAGACGCAGTCTGTGTATCACAGTGATACATAAAAGGGCAAAAAAAAGCCCGGCGGGAGGGGAATCCTGCCGGGAGTGGGAATCTATATCTTTAACAGCTGTCAGTAATGGTTGCCGAGTCCTATGTAGAGCTCGGGAACACCCTCTTCCCAGGGTTTCTTTCCATCCTCAATCACCTGTTTCAGGTCAAAACCGAAGGAGACCCGGAGGTAAAGACTTCTGGCCGCCTTGGCGAAGGCGAACCCTTCAATACCGGCTGTATACCAGAGAGTCTCGCTGCCGAAACTGCCGTCGGTCTTGCGGAAGATCGCCGCATCCACAAAGGGCGAAAGATGGCCCTCAAACCAGTGGCTCATGAACCAGATCCACATATTGAAAGGCATATCGAGGTTAAGGTAAGCACCGGCATCTACATCGTCTATGCGGCTGTCGAGGATACCGCGCAGCGGGCCTCCGGCATCATCGGTTTCCGCATCAATCTGGTAAAAACCCTTCAACCGGCTGTTAAGCCCTCCCCAGCCCCACCTGGTATGGGCCTGCAGGGTGGTATCGAATGAGAAAGCCGGATCCTCGTTCAGGAAGTTGTAGCTGTTGCTGTTTGAAACCGAGAAGGTGTAGCCACGTCTGAAATTGCCGTCCCAGTCTATCCGGCCCCAGCCTATTGAATGAGAAAAGGAGCCGGTAATGCCCCGTCGATCCTCGCTTATGGGCGAACCGAGTACATAGGAGCCCGAAGTGGATATTGAGGGCGAGTAACGGACCGGTA
>NPIE01000973.1_pt1 | contig 79003 bp, 71 predicted proteins | sample 8637661 | NCBI WGS metagenome assembly NPIE01 (sample SAMN07420842, study PRJNA396082) | bioreactor metagenome | isolation source: sample BA12 brine-fed electro-methanogenic bioreactor BA | place: Japan: Kochi | collected 2016-12-09
GCGGGCGTAGCAGTCGCTCTCGGCAGTGTACTCGTGGGCGCCGCGATCCCAGCCGGAGCCAAAGGGACGCCCGTGGCCGAAGAAGTCGGCGGTGACCTCCGGCAGATCGAGGCCGCTGTCGATGGCGGGGGAAGTAGAGGAAAGGCGAAAGTCACCCGCGCCCGCAGCCACGAACAGAGGATCGGAGAAGCGGTTGCCTGCGCCCCAACCGTTCAGCTCCGTCTGCGTGTGGTTGGGCGTGTTGCCGTAGAAGTCCGCAGCGTCTACGGAGAGGCTCCCGCCGTCCACCACAATCGCGCCCCGGTTGGAGGTGGGTGAGGCAGGAGCGCTGTTGTTGACGAAGAGAGTATTGGTGATGCTCACTGCACCGCCATCGATGTAAACTCCACCGGCGTTTTGAGTGGCCGTGTTGCCGTAGATAGTGTTGTGCAATAGGGCCAGTTCTTCAGCGTACTGATTCACTGCAATCCCGCCACCTGAGCCCGTAACCAGCGTCACATTGCCGTAGATCAGGTTATTACTCAATATAGCCGAGCCGCGATCGAGGGTAAAGCCGGCCCCAAACCGCGCGCTGTTCTCATAGATGCGGTTATCCTCCAGGAAAGCACTCCCCCGGATCACCACCACCCCACCGCCAGAGAAAGAAGCTTCATTGCCATAAATGGCATTGCGGCGCAGAATAAGATAATTATCATCAGCCAGGGGGTTTTCATCGCCACTGGCTACGCCCCCCCCCGCATTCAAACGGGCATTGCTCGCCCCAAAAGTGCCGTTATCGTAGATCATACAGTCTTCGACAAGCACAGTACCGACCTGATTGTAAATGCCGGCACCTGGCTCATTCTCTCCCGTCAAGCGTCCATTCCGAATATGGAAACCAGAGAGGACTACGTCGGCATTGGTGTCGATGAGGACGCCGCGCCGCCCCCCCTCTCCATCGATGATGGTGGGCCGGGCCACGGGATCGGAGACGAGCCAGTCGGTGACAGCATATCCGCCCCGCAGCGTGAGGTCCTTGGGAATTCGGACCACCTCCGTGGCGGTGCTGGTATAGACGCCGGAGGCGACGCGCAGTTCGTCGCCGGGTGAGGCCCGGTTCACGGCGTACTGCAGGGTGCGGCAGGGTGCGTTAGCCGTGCCACAGCTGGCAACGTCGGAGCCCGTAGGTGCCACGTGCCAGACGCCGCCGGCAGCCCGGAGGACAAGAGGAGCGCCCAGCAGGAGAAAGAGCCCCACCAGGGAGAGGAGCAGGGCGGGAGCGGCCCACGCCAGTCTCGTGGCAAGCCGATGAACCCTCCCCAATGAGGGTGAGCAATCGCGGTTTAGCATCGTCATCGTGTGCATTCTTTCCTCCGAGAATAGCGGGGCGCTTTCAACCAACAACCCCTGAGGCCCTTCACCCTATCCATTCTTACGGCCAGAGCCTTCACTGAACAAACGGCAAAGAGGTGACTCAATACAAAGGCACTGCAAGCAAACGACGGTCTGGAAGCTGCCGGACCTGGGAAAAACAACGAGCCTGGCTCCCACCCGCAGGTGCGATCCCAGGCCCGTTACCATTTCTACCCTGAAAACTCTCCGTGAGACCGGCGCAAGGCGCGCCTCTAGTAGCTGGCGGAGGCGCAGTAAGGGCCGCCCGTCAGACTGTGCCCCTCGACGGCGACGACGCAGGCGGTGACCGTGCCGGAGTTCCCCCCGCCGCTGAAGGTCGCCGAGGGCGGCGACCCGCAGGCCAATTTTCCCCCGCCGTTGCTATCGTTGAACTGCACGCAGACCCGGGGGGAACCCGATGCTCCGCTCAGCGACACGCTGGCGGAGGCAGTTACACTACACGTGCCAAAAGAACACCCTCCACTTGCATTGGCGCTGACACTGGTCACCGTCACCGGATCACCGCTGAAGTTCCCCGGCTCCTGCAAGGCCAGCGTGATCCGCGCAAAGATGAGGTTCACCTGATTACCCAGCAGGTTCACCACCACAAGCACGACGACGGCGATGAGCACCAGAATGAGGGCGTACTCGACCAGCCCCTGACCCTTTTCCTGCCGCAGTTTCCGTAACATGACGCCTCCTTTGACTGCACTGAAAATAAAGCCACCCGCCTTTCACCTGATTGAGACAAACGCTAGCAGAAGATAAAGGTTAGGCAGGTCATGCAGATGGCATATTTGAAGGATGATAAAAAGCTCCACTGGCTCACGACAGTATAAGCCATAGTCAGGAAAGGTCAATACAATATTGAGCCAAGGCGTCGTCCCCGCCCAACCTGTCCGGGGGCTCCTGAGCCGTATCCGATAGCAGACCTGCGCGCTCGTTGCTCAGACTACCTTTCATTATATACTCAACAGGTAAAAAACGCGATAGGAATATGGTAACCGTTGGTCCCCGACCTGAGCAGAGGCTGATAACTCGTCTCGTTTCCTTACGGAAGTCTGGACCGACAAGCAGAACAGCCTTCCAAACGACTTTGAGATTACACAAAAGATCTCACTTCGCCTTTATCCACATTCATGGTATACTAATTTCAAGCCTGAACCGGAGATAAGTCTATTTAAGGTTAGGAATTGCTCCACCTTCTCCGTCAGCCCGGCATTACGTCTCAGTCATCATTGCAAGGACTCTGGAGAGAGAAACCATGTCGGAAAGCGCAAGTGCTCCGATCACCACGCACATCGATCACGGAACACAACCGTCCAACGACGGCAGTACGCCCCAGCTTCCCCTATCGCTCCCCCTCCAATACCTTGCCAGAGTTATATTTTGGACAAAGGCCCTGGCCGCCATCGGGGTGGTCGGGCTGGCCTTGACACAGCACCTCCAGCGCCGGATGCCGCTGTTCCTGACCCTCATCTTCGTTCTCGCCGGCATGGTCTGCGCGGCCATAGGACACGCTACGGTGAGCCGGGGAGAGCTCCGGCAAAGCGGCTACTGGTTGCTCGCCGCCGTCATCATCCCCTATGGAGGCGCACAGGCGCTCTGGGCCGGGGCCGATTGGCAGCTGCTACTCAGCGCGCTACTCCTGATCGCCATCATCGGACGCCTCACCCTGCGCCGCTGGCAGCGCTGGGGCACTGTGATTCTTGCGCACCTCACCTGGAATGTGCTGCTCATCTTTGGCTCCCCTTTCTCCCGCTTCCCTATGCAGAACCTCCTCTCCCCCTACCTGCCCCTCGTCGTAGTGACGGTGGTACTGGCGCGCCTCGTCTGGCAGCTGACCCAATTCGAAGGGGACATCAAGTCGCTCAGCCGCACGGTGACCAAGCTCCAGCAGAAAGACACACAGTTGCGCCGCCAACTGACGGAGCTCTCTGTGTTGCACGCGGTCGCTGTTGCCGGAACGGTAGCCCGCAGCGAGGACGAGCTGCTGCAACGGGCAACACAAGCTCTCGAAGAGCTCTTCTACGCCCATCCCTTCGGTTTCCTGCTGCTGGACCCCCAACACCAGATCCTTCACGTCCACCCGAGCTATCACTTCGCGGACTCAGAGCAGGATTTCACCCCCATTCCCCTTTCCCGGGGCATCACCGGAAAGGTAGCTCAAGAGGGGGTCCCCCTGCGAGTGAGCAACGTGGAGCGCTCCCCGGAGTACTTCCAGGCCAGCAAGACGACGAAGTCGGAACTCTGCGTTCCCCTCCAGGTCAACGATCGGATGATAGGCGTCATCAACGTGGAGAGCGCCCAGGTCGACGCCTTCAGCGCCGCCGACGAGCAGCTGCTCCTGACCATCGCCGGGCAGATCGCCACCGCCCTCGAACGGCTGCGCCGCGGCACCGAGGCTCGGGAGCGGACGCGGCAGATGGCAGCGCTCTACGACTTGGGACACCAGCTCACCTCCATCCTCGCCCTGGAAGAGCTCCTGCCCACGGTGGGCCGCCTGATCGCCGACTCCCTGGGTTTCTACAACGTGGAAATCGCCCTCCTCGAAAACAGGCGGCTGGTCTTCCACGCCGGCTGCGGCGGTTATACGACCCCCGATGGTCATATCGAACCCCACGCCAGCCTGCGGCTGGGAGAGGGCATCACGGGACGAGCCGCCCAACAGGGGGAGCCGTTGCTCGTACCGGATGTGAATCTCGCGGCAGATTATGTGCCGTGCCCCACCTTGCCTCACGCCGGCGCCGAGCTCGCCGTCCCCCTCAAGGCTCAGGGCCAGGTGATCGGCGTGCTCGACGTGAAGAGCGACCGTCCTCACGGCATTTCGCCTCAGGAAGCGGCCCTCGTGGAGACTCTCGCCGCTCAGGTTGCCGTCGCTGTGCACAACGCCCAGCTCTTCCAGCAGATTCTGGAACAGACCGAGGAACTGGGCGCCCTCTTCCGCACGGCCCACCGCGCCAATCACCGGATGCTCATCCTCCATTCAACGAGCCAGCATTTCGTCACCGCCAGGGTCGATGCAGAAGAGGTTTATCAGGCCATCCACGAGGCTGCCGCTCAGCTGATGCCTTGCGAAGCTTTCGTGATCTCCCTCCTCGATGAAGAGGCCCAGGAGATCGAGCTGGTTTACCTCATCGACCGCAGCGGGCGAATTCCCGCGCAGCGGATCTCAGCTACCGAAGGTCTGAGTGGGCGTATTATCCGTACCGGGGCCGCCCTCAGGATCGAGGATCTGCTCACCGAGCCGCTCGCTACCGCCCGGCACTTTGGCGATCCGGAGACGGTGCGCTCCGTGCTCGCTGTGCCGCTCAAATTGGGCGGCAGAGTGCTGGGGACTCTCTCTGCCCAGAGCTACACGCCCCAGGCCTACACCGAGGACGACCAACGGATCCTGGAGCTACTAGCTTCTCACGCGGCGGCTGCGCTGGAAAACGTGCGGCTGCTCCAGGCCGAGCACGAGCGCCGCCTGGAGCTGGAATCTGTGCGGCAGGCGAGTTTGCAGGTCACCTCCAACCTGGATCTGGAAAGCGTTCTGCATACCATCCTCGAGCGGAGTCTAGAGCTCATCGGTGCCGACAACGGACACATCTTCCTCTACGATGGAAGAACGCTGGCCTTCGGCGCGGGTCTCTGGGCCGATGGCACCCCGATGGAGGAGCCCGTCGTCGAACCCCGCGAGAAGGGCGTGACGAACACGGTCGCCCAGACCGGGGAGCGGATTGTCGTGCCCAATATGGGAACCCACCCTCTTTTCAACATGAGCCACTGGCGGGGGGCCATCATCGGCCTACCCTTGAGCGTGGGCGCAAAGGTCACCGGCGTGATGAACATCGCCTTCGAGCAGCCGCACGAGTTCAATGATAATGAGCTGCGGGTCCTCTCTCTGCTCGCCGATCAGGCTGCCATCGCCATCCGCAACGCGGCCCTCTTCGAGGGAGCCCAGCGTCAGGTGGAGGCGCTGCGACTCCTCCACGCCGTCGCGACCGCCTGCGCCGAGATCACGGACGAGGACACGCTCATCGAAGAGACCACGGTGCTCATCGGCGAAGCCTTCTATCCCGAGAATTTTGGCCTGATGTTGTACAATCAGGACACCGGCAGGCTGCACTTCCATCCTACCTATCGCGGCGTCACCGAGGCGCAGCGCAAACGCTCTTTCTCCCTGGAAGAGGGGGTCGTCGGTTGGGTGGCCCGGACGGGGCGCCCCTTACTCGCCTCCGACGTGACCGAGGAACCGCGCTACCTGCCCTTCATCTCCGGCGTCCAATCGGAGCTCTGTGTGCCGCTCATCGCCGGCGACCGCGTCCTGGGCGTGCTGAACGCAGAGAGCCGGCGCGCCGGAGCCTATACCGAGGAAGACGAGCGGCTGCTGCTGACTCTGGCGGGCCAGCTGGCAACTTCCATCGAGAAGGTGCGGCTCTTCGCGGAAGTTGAAGAGCGCGCCGTGGAGCTCAGCGAAGCCCTCGCCCGGCTGGAAGAGTTGGACACGCTGAAAGACGAGTTCATCCAGAATGTCTCCCACGAGTTGCGCACCCCTCTCGCCATCATCCGGGGCTACACCGAGCTGTTGGTAGAGGGCGAGCTGGGAACCCTTACGGAGGAGCAAAAAACAACGCTGACCATCGTCGCCCGGCGGGCCCAGATGCTCTCGCAGCTGGTCGGCGATCTGACAACCATTCTGGAAACCGAAGGGCGAGCGCTGGAGTACGAATCCGTGGAGATGGTGGGGCTCGCCCACTCCGTGCTCGACGATTTTCACGTCAACTTCACCGAAGCGCAGCTCGGGCTCCACGCCGAGATCGCAGCCGAGAGCGCCATCGTCTCTGGAGACCCCCTGCACCTCCGCCGGGTGCTGGATAACCTCCTGGGCAACGCCCTCAAGTTCACGCCCGAAGGGGGCACGGTAACCCTCCGCTTGCAGGTGAACGACCATCACCTACTTATCGCCATCTCGGATACGGGCATCGGCATCCCCGCCGACAAGCTCGACCGTATCTTCGAACGCTTTTACCAGGTCGATGGCAGCCGGAAGCGACGTTACGGCGGCACCGGCCTGGGCTTGGCGCTGGTGAAGGAAATCGTCGAGGCACACGGAGGGTGCGTGGGCGTGGAGAGCGTCCTCGACGAAGGAACCACTTTCCACATCCACCTGCCCCTCATGGAATAGGCCTCGGAATAAGGGCTCGCCCTCCGCAACAAACCTCTAGGCGTTCAGGTTCTCGATAGGGACCGGCTCCACCACCTCCGCCAGCGGGAAATCGAAGATGCGCGCGTAGAAGTAGAGCTCCGCATCCAGCGCCCGCTTGATGTTCGCAGCCCGGCGGAAGCCGTGTTGTTCCCCCTCGAAGGACAGATAGGCCACCGGGACGCCCTTCTCCCGCAGCGCCGCCACCATCCGCTCTGTCTGCGGAGGGGGCACCACCTCGTCCTCCAGCCCCTGGAAGAAGATCACCGGGCTGGAGAGCTGCTCGGTGAAGTGGATGGGCGAGCGCTCGTGATAGCGCTCCTGCTCCTCGGGATAAGGCCCGACGAGGCTATCCAGGTATCGCGACTCGAACTTATGAGTCTCCTGTGCCAGCGCTTCAAGATCCGCCACGCCATAGTAGCTGGCCCCGGCTTTGAAGACGTCGTGGAAGGTCAGCGCGCAGAGCGTGGTGTAGCCGCCCGCGCTGCCGCCCCGAATCGCCAATCGCTCCCCATCCACCAGCCCCTGCTCGACAAGGTAACGCGCCCCGTGGACGCAATCCGCCACATCCACGATGCCCCACTCCCCTTCCAAACGCTCGCGATAGGCTCGTCCATACCCCGTGCTCCCGCCGTAGTTGACGTCGAGCACGGCGAAGCCCCGGCTGGTCCAGTATTGAATGCTGAGGTTGAGGGCGCTCTGGGCCGCAGCCGTTGGTCCCCCGTGGATAAGGACCAGCAGCGGCGGTAGCTCCCCGTCGGGCGCCTCGAAATCGGGATTTCGCGGAGGGTAGAAGAGGGCGTGGGCGGTGCGCTGCCCCGCCGTGGGGTACTCGATGGGTTCCGCCTCTGAGAAGTAGGCTGGATCCACGTCGAAGGAAGCCGATTGTCGCAGCACCTCCACGGCGCCCGTCGCTGGATCAAAACGCACGATGGAGGTCGGCGCAGTGGGCGAGGCCGCCCGAAACAGTACCCGCCCCTCGGGATCCACCTGTGGTTCCTGCACATAGGTGTACTCCAGATCAAAAGTCTCCAGCATACCCATCTCCACGTCGAAGCGGGCCAGGTGCCAGATGCCCTCCTGCGTGTAGGCACAGATGATCTCCCGCTCTGACTCGAAATTGTAGGTGGACATGCGAAAGACCCACTGAGGCAGACCGAATTCCGCCCCCATCTCCAACAGGAGCTCGATTCCCTCCCCGCTCCGACGGTAGAGATTCCACCAACCCGTCCGATCGGAGACAAAGTAGAGCCGTCCATCGGGCGACCACGCCGGCTGGAAGATGGATTCCCCCTCGCCGCCTGCCACCTGCTCCGCCTCGCCCAAGGTGCCATCCTCAAGCACCGGCGCGACCCAGAGCTCGGTTTCCTCCCAGGGCATGTGGGGATGGTTCCAGGTCAGCCAGGCCAGTTGCGTCCCATCGGGGCTCAGCCGTGGCGCTGCATAGAAATCGTTGCCGGAGACGAGCACCTCGCCCCCGCTCTTGTCGTTCAGCAGATCGACCGCGACGATAGTGTTGACCGCCTCCCGCATGGTAACGCGATGATCCTCCCGAACGCAGATGAGGCGCTGCCGGGCAGCATCGACGACGCCGTCGGCGTAGCGCAGCGCCGTCTGGGGCGTCAGGGGATGGGGGACACCGAAACCGTCCTCCAAGGTAGCATCGGGCTCCACGCGATAGAGGCGCTGGTCGGCGAAGTTGGAGAAATAGACCACACCCTCGTGGACGACGTAATCGCCACCGCCGTACTCGTGGACCCGAGTCCGGGCATTGTACACGCCGGTGATGACGTCCAGAATGCGCCCGTCGGGCATCCGCCGCACGATAGCGTTGCGCCCCCCCTCCGAAGGTCGAGATTCGATCCAGTAGATATCCTCTCCGTCGAGGACCACCTCCTTCAGCCCCACCGTCCGGGCAACGATGAGTTCCGACGTGATGGGTGATTTCCAGGCGCCGTAGGGCGCCGTCTTCGGTTGTGACATGGCTTTCCTCCCCTGGGTGTTCGGCTTCACTCCCAATAAGTATACTGGATCGCCACGGAGGTCAACCAGCACACCCTTGACAAACCATCACCGCCATATTATAATAGATACACATCTTATTAATTATCTTCGTCGCGGCCTCCAATTCCACAAGCCGTTTCCTTGGTTTCTTTTACCGTTGAATCATGGCCCTTGGGCTCCCCGGAGCGTTGTCTCAGGGCAGAACCGAGGGGAACCCCTGCGAGGGTCGTGGGGGCCGATTCAGCAAGCAAACCCGACGCCCGTACCGAAACAGGGTCGCGCGTGGGGAAAGCGGGCGAAGGGCGACTGCAATGCATCGCGAGCCGCCGTCCCGCGGATAGAGTAAGGAGGATACGTAATGTATTCAGTCAAAACCAAGGTAAATGGCGTAGATGTTGAACAGCTGGTAGAAACGATCAACGCGGTAGAGGACCATCCAGAGCTGGCGCACTTCACCTTCCGGGCCAACACGGAGTGGATTGACGGCGCCCGCACCCGGACGAAGATTCAGAATTTCCACGGGGTCGGCAAGGAAAGCACCTCGCGGGAGCAGCCCCTGATCATGCAGGGGGATGAGCCACCCGTATTACTGGGGCACAACACCGCTCCCAACGCCGTCGAAACCGTGCTGCACGCACTCGCCTCCTGCCTCTCGGTAGGATTCGCTTACAACGCCGCTGCCAAAGACATCGAGATCGACAGCCTGGAGTTCGAAGTGGAAGGCGACCTGGATCTTCACGCTTTCCTGGGCCTCTCCGACGAGAAGCGCCCTGGCTACGACAACATCAAGGTAAAGTACTGGGTAGAAACTGATGCCCCCCGAGAAGATGTGCTGGAGCTCTGTGAGCATGTGCAGAAAACCTCCCCCGTCCTCGACATCATCAGCAACCCGGTCCCGGTGACAGTGACGTTGGCCAGCTAGACCTCACAGGGTCGCAAACGAGGCTCCCAATGCTGAGCATTGGGAGCCTCGTCTATTCGACCGCTCCCCGCAGCAGGCTGTTTCTGCCCCCGCTAGGGCCGCTCAGGCACCCGCGCCGGACGGACATAGGGCCCGGCAGCCAGATCATCCCAGAAGCCGTAGCTCTCCAGGGCACCGTAGGAGAAGAGCGCGTGACCCGGCGCGCCCACCGCCCGTGCCGCCTCGATGCGCTGGACTATCCCCTCGAAATCCGCCTCCACGCCGATACCTGGGTAGACGTGCCCGCTGGCGCTCGCCCCCACAAAATCCGCCGTCAGCGTCAGCCAGCGCGAGAAATCCAGCGCGCCGCCATAGAGCATGGGCGCGATCCCGTCCACGATTCCCGCCGCCAGCCAGCCCTGCGAGTCCTGGTGGTAATCGTGGTAGCCCTCGCTCACGCCCCATCCCCACCGATCCTCGTAGTAGGGCCAGACCGCCGCCGTGACCCAGGCCTCGGGCCGCAGGGCCGCCGTCGTCGTCTGCACCCGCGCCACCAGGTCGGTGACCCGATCGCGCTGCCACTGCGCCCGCGCCGCCGACGGCGTCTCGCCCGCCGCCGCGTTGCTGGCGGGATCGAAGGAGTAGCTGCGGCCCGCGTAGCGCACCAGATCGAGGTGGATGCCATCCACCGGATAGCGGGTGAGGATCTCGGACACCACCGCCACCACGTGATCTTGCACCTCGTCACGCCCCGGCGTGGCCCAAAGATAGGCGTTCCACCTCAGCGGCATGTGCGCATCAGGGGCCGAATAGTGACGCCAGGTGTAGCCCAGCCCGTGCTCTCCGGGATGTGCGGCATAGTCGGGACCGTAGGTAAAGCGGTCGAACATCTGCGGCGGCAGGGTCGCGGGGGGCCAGAGCTCGCCGTAAGTCTCCGTGTAGGGTGATTGCCATGCAGGGTAGACATTGACGTAGGCATGGACCTCCATTCCGCGCGCGTGGGCCTGCGCGATCATTCGGGCGAGCGGATCCCAGCCGGGGTCCTGCCCAAGTGTCGCCCACGTCGAGCCGGTGAGCCGCGCCGCCCAGGGTTCCAGACTCGAGGCGTAGTAGGCATCCCCTGCCGCCCGCACCTGGAAGAAGAGCGTGTTGAAGCCCGCCCCGGCGGCTCGGGCCACGACGGTGTCTACCGCCTCCGGCGCCGGCGTCTGATTAAAACGGGTCCAGTCATAGCGGGTGACCCAGAGGGCGCGGCGCTCCACCATGGAGCCCTCCGTTCGCACAACCAGGGGCAGGTAGGCTCTTGGCGTGAGCACCGAGGTGGGGGAGGAGGGCATCGGCTCCGGCATCGGCTCCGACAGCTCAGACGCTACCTGCTCCAGCGAGGACGCGACGTACTGCTGCCACGCCTCAGCACGGCCCACCCGGCCCGCCAGCGCCTCGAATCCCCCGTCAACCGGGGGCAGGGAGAGCATCGCCCGTCCCGATCCCACGGTTGGTGTGATCAACAGGCAGAGCACCAGCAGGAGCAGGAGCGCCTGCCGCCCCGCCTTCTCTTTCGTCTTTGATTTACCCTTAGGGTACGTCTGAATCGTGCTCATCTCAGGAGCAGTATAACCGCGAATCGGCCGGCATCAAACCTGACACCGGAATTTACCCTTGACGCGTGAAGGCACCCCTGTTAAAATTCCCTTGCGATGCAGAAACCATGGAGAACACTCCGGCGCTACGCGCAACTAGCCATATTATGTCTGATCCTGGTCGACTTTCTGGGCGGAGAAGGCCCTGCGCCCAACAGTCTGGGATTCCGCCTGGACAGGGCCAGCGGCGGCTTCGATTTCGACTTTGTGACGTGGCACATCGAGGCCCTCCTCGAGAAGCTTGCCTACGGGCTGCTCGCACCGCAGCGCTTCATGAGCGACGAGGCCCAGGCCCAATTCGTCCTCGACCACCTGGAAGATATCGGCGACAGCCGGCGACTGCGTCGGAAGATCGAGACGATCTATATCGATCCCGATATCGACGACCCGGCGTTGGTTGCCGCCGCCGAAACGGAGGAGCTAGCCTCGCTACGGGAACGCTTGAAACGGGCTTCGCCCGTGGCCGAGGCCATCATCGCCGAGCAGGTGAGCAGCGTGCTGCGGGATAGCGGCCTCGGTGTGTTAGGACAGGTCCTTCCGCCCGTGAGTGGAACGATCACGTCGCTTCCCCATGTCATGATTGTCTCGCCGAGGGAGCGCATCGAAGTCATCTACCAACGGACGCTCATCGAGGGGATGGATGTCGCCCAGATGGCCGCACTGGAGAGCCGCGTGGAGACGGAGATCACCGAGGTCTCCATCTACATCACCGCCATCGGCGGCATGGCCCTCTACCCCGCCATGCTGCTGGAGAGTACGTCCATCGACCGTCTGGCAGACGTCATGGCCCACGAGTGGGCCCATCACTACTTCATGTTCGGCCCCCTTGGCTGGAGCTACTTCGGCTCCTCGGAAGCCCGCACCATCAACGAGACGAGCGCTACGCTCTTGGGAAACTGGGCAGGACAGGAAGTGATACGGCGTTTTTACGCCCCCCTCCTGCAGCGGGGAAAAAGGCTACCCGACCCCCTGAAGCAGGAGCCCCCCCCAGAGGAAACAGGGGAGCTGATAGCCTCGGGCGAAGATGAGTTCGACTACTACGCGACCATGCGCGAAACGCGGCTCACCGTCGATGAGTTGCTGGAAGCGGGACAGATCGAACAAGCGGAGGCCTACATGGAAGCCCAGCGACAGCGCTTCGTCGCCGAGGGGTATCGTCTTCGGCGTCTCAACCAGGCGTACTTCTCCTTCCACGGCTCCTATGCCACCATGACGATCGGCGGGGGGGCAGTGACCGCCGGTCGAAACCCCCTGGGACCCTCAGTACGACACATCTGGGCCCTGTACGAAAATCCCATCCATTTCCTGCGGCGAATCTCCCGCGTCACGACGTTGGAGGAGCTCTACGCTTTCATCGCCCCCCTCGAAAGCACCCCGTAAGATTAATGCGCGCGTCCTTGTCCTTTCATCGGGATATGGTATAATTCTCAATCGCCGCCAGAGAGGGCGGCGGTCAAATTGTGGGGAGAAAGTGATTATGAACCTGGTTGAATCCTTAGAGCGCCAGATGGCGCAACCGAATCCGCAGATCGCAGATTTTCGTCCGGGGGACACCGTCAAGGTCTACCTCCGCATCGTCGAGGGGACGCGAGAACGCGTTCAGCAGTTCCAGGGCACCGTCATCCGCAAGCGCAAGGGCGGAGCCAACGCCAACTTCACCGTGCGACGCATCGCTGCGCATGGGGTCGGGGTGGAGCGCACTTTCCTACTGCACTCCCCCCGCGTGGAGAAGGTAGAGGTTATGCGCCGCGCCAAGGTACGCCGCGCCCAGCTTTACTTCCTGCGCGAGCGACGGGGCAAGGCCGCACGGCTCAAGGAACGACGCTAGTTCCCGTTCCGATAGCATGACGGGATCTAGACCCCTGATCGGCATCAGCGGGCGGAAGGATACTTCCGCCCGTTTGCTGCATAGCCCCATGTACTCGGTGGGCGAAACCTACGTCCACGCCGTGCAGCAGGCGGGAGGCACCCCGGTCATCATCCCCCCCGTGTTGAGCGCGGAGGACAGTACCACGCTTCTCTCCCACCTCGACGGGCTATTGCTCTCCGGCGGCGAGGACATCGCCCCCCACCGCTACGGTGAGGGAATGGAGAGTTGGCTGGGCGGCGTGGATGAGGTACGCGACGCTTCAGAGTTGGAGCTCGTCGCGCAAGCCCTCGAGCTCCAATTACCCGTGCTGGGTATCTGTCGCGGTCACCAGCTCCTGAACGTGGCGCGGGGCGGTACCCTCTATCAGGATATCACCGCTCGGTTGCCCGAGGCCCAGGAGCATGCGCTCGTACCGGGCCGCCCGATGGAGCACATCGCCCACCCCGTGATGCTGGAGCCCCACTCACGCCTGGCAAGGATTCTGGGAGGGGTGGAGTTCGGGGTCAACAGCGCCCACCATCAGGCGGTGCGTAAGCCCGGTGCCGGGTTGGAGATCGTGGCCCACGCTCCCGATGGCATCATCGAGGCTCTGGAAATGCCGGAACGTCCCTTCTGCCTCAGTGTCCAATGGCATCCGGAGGCGATGGTCAAAATCAACGCCACGATGCGTCCGCTCTTCGAGGCGCTCATCAGAGCGGCGCGGAGTGGCTAACCAAAAAGCGGCGGGAGCTCCCGCCGCTTTTTACGTCCTCGATTCCCTACTCGACGGCGGGCGTCTCACTCAGATGAATAGGGCGACCCTGCTTGAAAGCCTCCAGCTGAGCCTCCAGTTCCACACGCCGGGCCTCCGCCGCCGCTTTGCCCTCTTCAAGCAGCCGGTTGACCTGCGCCTGAATCTGCTGCTGCAGCTCCGATCCCGAAGCCGGGGCCAGGAGTAACGCCAGCACGCTCCCTGTGACCACTCCTGCAGCCAATCCGCCGATGAAATTCAGTGTCTTGCTCATGTAAGCCTCCCTTCCCCTCATATTTTGTATCTATTATACTATCCTGGCCCGAGAAGCCAATCTCTATGGAGACGCCGTCTGGCGACGAATGACAAAAATCCACGAGCGCCACTCCCCATCCTCGCAGGGGGTGGATTGGACCGTCGTCAACGGGGCTCCCGTCGGCTGCCCGAGATAGAGATTGTACATCTCCCCCGCCTCAATGTGAAAATCGGCGTATCCCACGCCCAACGCCGGACGGAAGCCGGTGACCGCCCGATCGGCGCCCTCGGCCCAGGTGAGCCACGCTTCAATCCCCGGTACCCCCTCCTCCATCCGCTGCTCACGACCCCGCACGGTCACGGTGACCTCCTGCGTGACAGAGATGGCGAGACGCGGCGCCGGCAGACAGCGGCTGATGCCCTCCGTGAGAACGAAGGGGGCGGCAGCGCCGGTGGGAACCGTGAGGGTAGGCGTCGCAGTAGGGGGGATCTGAAGCAAGTCAGGATCAAGCGTGGGAGTGGGCGAAGGAAGGGGAGACGGGGAGGGAGCAACCGTCGGCGATACGACAACCTCCGGCGTGGGTGAGGGAGTGAAAGTGGCAGCGGGGCGCGGCGTGACCAGGGACGCCTGCTCGCTCGTGTAGACGCCCACGGCGGGATGCTCCACCCCGTACCGCTCCGCCAGGTTCGCCACCCGCTGCAGAACGGAGAGCGGACGCCCGGAAGCAATGGCCTGCTCCAACGTCTGCTCCAGTTGATGGCGGATCTCCACCTCGTCCAGGTCGCGCAGGCGCACCTGTGTCCGTCCCAAATCCCCATCGGCGCCGTAAGCGAGGGCCGTCATCCGGATCCAGTCGGCGCGATAATGCTCGTGCATCAGAGGGGGATAGGTCTCCACATACTGCACGGGACGCAGTACCCAGCCGTAGAGCAGCCCACCTACCAACCCCAGGATCAGGCCCACGACGACGAACCAACCCGCCTTCACGACCCGCTCCCTTCCAGATAGGGGAGCATGGCGGGCGTGGCGACGTCGAGATCCCGGGCCAGTTCCGCCAGGGGCACGATGATGACAGAAGGAAGCTCGCGCTCAACCAAGGACTCGGTCAGCGCCACAAGCCGCCCGGTCGCCGTTGGCTCCTCCAACCGCTCCAGGCGTCGCTGAGCCACTGCCAGATTACCCTCGACCTGATAGGTGAGTGCCACCAGGCGGACGTATTCGTCCTTGTAATCGCTGTGAAGCAGGGCCGGTTCCGTATCAAAGTACTGCACGGGGTTGATCTGCCAGGTGTAGAGCAGCCCCAGTCCCACACCGACCACCAAACCCAATGCCAACAGGAGCCAGCGTTTCATAGGAGCTCCGCAGTGTAGGCGAAGAGCGCCGGGAAACCGCCCGTGTGCCAGAAGAGAAGCCGCTCTCCGGGCGAGAAGACACCCTGGCGGATCAGATCCAGCATGCCCCCCAGCGCCCGCCCGGTGTAGACGGGATCGACGACCAGCCCCTCGGTGCGGGCCATCCGGCGGATGGCTTCGCGCTCTGTCGCACTCACCCTCCCGTAGCCCCCGCCCAGGTAAGTGTCGACAACCTCGAACTCCTCCGGTGAGAGCTCGAGCTCCAGCTCCAACAGCGCCGCCGTCGCGTTCGCCAACGCCGCCAGTTCCCCTCGCAGCCGCGCCGCCGGTTCAGCGATGCTGATCCCTACGATCCGCAGGGGGAGTCCCAGGGCCCGCGCCGCGAGGACCAGCCCTGCCTGGGTTCCCCCACTGCTGGAAGCGACGATCAGAGCGTCGAACTCCAGATTCCGCTCCTCCGCCTCCAAGACAAGCTCGATGAAAGCGGCGACGAAGCCACAGACCCCCACTTCGTTACTCCCGCCGTAGGGGATGACGTGGGGATGGCGTCCCGCCTCACGCAGGGCCGCAGCTTCCGCCTCCAGCGCCTCTTCCAGAGGACGCCCGCGCGCCCACCGCACCTCCGCACCAAAGAGCTGATCGAGGAAGTAGTTGCCTTCCGGCAGCCCTTCCGGGGGCGTGCCCCCGAGCACCAACGTACAGGGAAGCCCCACCCGGGCCGCTGCGGCTGCCGTCTGCCGGGCATGATTCGACTGCCGGGCCCCGGCGGTCATCACCATGTCGGCGCCGGAGCGCAAAGCGTCGGCGATCAGAAAAGCGAGTTTGCGTACCTTGTTGCCGCCCAAACCCAACCCGGTCAGATCGTCACGTTTGATCCACAGCTCTGGACCCTCGACCGCCGCAGAGAGACGGGTGAGCGGATGCAGCGGAGTGGGAAGGTTTCCCAATGCCAGCGGAGCCATCTTTCCCAACCTTCTGAGCAGTTCGTCCGTATTCATCATCCATCACCTCGTGGCGTATAATACCCCGGAAGTCGGAAAGTGAAAAGGGGCACCGCGTCAAGTCAGAAGACAATCTTACCGAAGGGGCACTTGTTACCTGCCGCTTGTCCTTTATACTACGGAAATCCAACGCTAATGGCGTGGGAACGTGCTACATGCGAACGTGGGCACGTAACGACTTTGGACCTTTGACGCTCAGCCTTTTGATTTTTCCAAGGGGGTTTCTTGCACGTTGTGATGCTTTCGAAAGCCTGCCTCGTGGGGGCTTACCAGCGCAAGCTGGAGGAGCTGGCGGCAGAACCGGATATCGACCTGACGGTGATCGTGCCGCCTTATTGGAAGGACGAGCGGGGCGTACTCCCCCTGGAGCGCGAGCACACGGCGGGATACCGCCTTGAGGTGCTGCCCATGGCCCTCAACGGTTCCTTTCACCTGCACTTCTACCCCGGTCTGGGCCGCCTCCTCCGCGCGCTGGAACCCGACATCGTCCACATTGACGAGGAACCCTACAATTTCGCCACTTACCACGCCAATCGCCTGGCCCGCCGGATGGGGGCGCACACCCTCTGGTTCTCCTGGCAGAATCTCCGGCGCACCTACCCCTGGCCCTTTTCCGCCTTCGAACGTTACAACCTGCGCCACGCCGAGCACGCCCTCGTCGGCAGTGCGACGGCAGCTGAGGTTTGGCGGTACAAGGGGTACGCGGGACCCTTGAGCGTCATCCCACAGTTCGGCGTGGATCCCCAACTCTTCGCGCCGCCGACAGCGCCGCGCGCCGCCTCCCCGGTGGTGATCGGCTACGCCGGAAGGCTGGTCCCGGAGAAGGGCGTGGATCTGCTGATAGCGGCCCTTGCCGAGCTTGCGGGCCCCTGGCGACTGGAGCTCTACGGCAGCGGCCCGGAAAGGCCCCGTCTCCTGGCGCTGGTGCGGGAAGCGGGCTTGCAGACGCGGGTCACCTTCCACCCCTCCGTGCCCTCTCTGGCGATGCCCGGCATCTACCGCTCGCTAGACGTCCTCGTGCTTCCCTCCCGCTCCCGGCCTAACTGGACGGAGCAGTTCGGACGGGTGCTCATCGAGGCGATGGCCTGCGGGGTCGCCGTCGTCGGCGCGGAGACGGGGGAGATCCCCCACGTCCTCGGAGAAGCGGGGCTCACCTTCCCTGAGGACGATGTGGCGGCGCTGCGAGCGGCGCTGGCCCGCCTGATGGAAGCCCCCCCGCTGCGGGCGGAGCTGGGCAGCCGGGGAAGGGGCCGAGTCCTTGCACACTTCACCCAGGAGCGCATCGCCGCAGAGACCGCCGCCGTCTATCGAGGGCTGAAGCGATGAAGCTGTGGGTGCAGCTCCAACTCTGGTGGTCACGAATACAGGCCTGGTGGCACTACTGGCTGGGGGCCAGCTACCGGCACTGGGCCAACGCTCGCGGCGACCGGGAGAGCTATCACGCGGCCATCCGCGAGTTTGACCGGGCCCTGGCCCTCAACCCCACCTTGGCCCAAGCCCACCTCGATCGCGGCATCCTCTACTGGCGGGAGCTGGACCATCCCCGGCGCGCCCTCGTCGATCTGACCCAAGCCCTGGAGTTGGATCCGGAGCTCCACGAGGCACGCTTTAATCGCGGGGTGGCGTACCAGCAGCTGGGAGAATACGAAGCGGCCCTTGAGGAGTTCCAAGCCTATCTCGCCGTGGGAGAGCACCCTTACTGGCGGGAGTACGCCGAGAAGATGGTCATAGAACTGCGCGAGTGGGTAGAGGAGGAAGACCATGCGTAAACCCTTGCCCTTTCTGATGCTGGGATTGCTGCTGATCGGAGGCTGCCTGCCGGCCCCGACGACGCCGGAGCCGCCGACACCGGCCCCACCGACCCTCTCCCTGCCGGAAGTGGTGTTCCCCACGGCTGCGGCCCGCCTCTGCCGGGAGGCCATCCAACTGCGGCTCACGCCCCAACTCGTCGCGGGCAATGCGCTGCCGGTGGAATGGGGCCTGCTGGGTGAAAACGGGGGCGATCCTCTGGCAGAGGGACGGTGGCTACCGGAGGAAGGAGAGCTCCTCGTCCCCTTCCCGCAAGGGCGACCGCTGCCGCCTGGCGCTTACCGGCTCCTGCTGGCGCAGGGGGGCACGACGCTGGGCGAACATCACTTCAGGGTGATGGCAGACGCGCCCCGGTTGACGACCTTCGAACTGAGCCTCACCCCCGATGGCCCGCCGCTGGAGGAGAGTGAAGCGCTGCCCCACGTCCTCTTTGTGCGCTACGCCTTCGAAGCCGCCTGCCCCGGCGCGCCCCTCTGGATCACGGTCAACCGGAGCGGGGAGGAGTTCTGCCGTCACAACGTGACCCTGGAGCGTACGGAGGGTAACGGAGCGGTCTCCTGCTACCGGCCCGAAGGGGGGCCGCTCGAAGCGGGCCCCTACACAGCGGAGTTGACGCTCATGGGGGAAGAAGCTGCTCAGCTGACGGTACGCCTGGGCCCCGAACCCCGGCCCGAAGTTCCACGTTACCCCGTCCGTTGTCAGGCGCCCTTCGCGGCCCTGGGGCTCTCACCCGCAGGTGACCCCCTCCAGGAAGACGAGGCGTTCGAGTGGTACACGCAGGTGATGTACGTCGGCGTCCGCTGCCGGAATCTGCCCGAGGGATTGACCTGGGAAGCCCGGTGGCTCCACAACGGCACGGAGGTCCGCACCCACCGGAGCGTATGGGAGGGGGAGGCGCAGGGCTCGGGCCTGCTCTGGGACAGCCTCAGCGGCACCGAAGCGGCCCCCTTTCTGATCCCCGGTAACTACTCCGTCACCTTTGCACTGGAAGGTATCGAGCCGCTGATCAAGAGCTTCCGGGTGATTCCCTACACGCCCCCGGAGACTCAGACCCCCGAGCCTTAAGCCGCCAGAAGCAGCGATACGCGCACCGGGCCGCCTCGACGAGACGGCCCGGCTCTGTTTCCAGCGTCTACCTGAGCCGAACTAGAGCAGCCCGGCGTGGCTGTAATCGCCCAACGTCAGCTTGAGGGCCTTGGGCCGCATGGGCGACTGCTCCAGGACCACGTTGCGCCCGATCAGGCTGTCCTGCACGCGAGCTGGCAGGGTCTTGATGATGCTCTCCTCCAGCACGATGGAGCGTTCGATCTCCGCATCCTGAATGAGACAATCCCGCCCAATGGAGGTGAAGGGACCAACGTAGGAGTTGACGATGCGCGTGTTCTCCCCGATGATGGAGGGTCCGCGAATGACACTGTTGATGATCTCCGCCCCCTGCTCCAGCGTCACGCGGCTGTCGACCTCGGAGTCGCGATCCACGTAGCCATCGATCACAGGTTCCAGCTCCTCCAGGACCAGGCTGTTGGCCTCCAACATCTCGCCGGGACGTCCGGTGTCGATCCACCAACCGCGATGGATATAGGGGAAGACCTGCCGCTTGTTGGTCACCAACCACTGAATGGCGTCGGTGATCTCCAACTCGCCCCGCCACGAGGGCTGGATGGCGTTGACGGCCTCAAAGATAGTCTTGTCAAACATGTAGATTCCCACCAGCGCCAGGTTCGAAGGGGCGACCTTCGGCTTCTCGATCAGCTGGATGATCTGCCCCCGGTCGTCGAGCTCGGCGACGCCGTACTGCTCGGGCTGACTGACCTCCGTCAGCACAATCTGGCTGTTCCACTTGGAGTTGGCGAACTCCCCGATGAGGGGTGAAATCCCCCCCTGGATGACGTTATCGCCGAGGAACATGACGAAGCGCTCATCCCCGATGAAATCGTGGCTGATCTTGACGGCGTGAGCCAGACCCAGAGGGGCGTCTTGGGGGATGTAGGTCACCTTGACACCCCACTTGTTGCCCCGCCGCACCGCCGCCTTGATCTCGTCGGCGGTATCGCCCACGACAATGCCGATGTCGGTGATACCGGCGTCGCGGATGGCCTCGATGACGCGAAAGAGAATAGGCTTATTGGCCACGGGGATGAGCTGTTTCGCGCTGGTGTAGGTTAGCGGGCGGAGGCGGGTTCCCTTCCCCCCACTCAGAATTAAACCTTTCATGGAACCTCCCTCAAAGTAGTCCTTTAGTCGTCAGTCAAGTAGTCTATCCGTCGCTTCCCCTGCTGGGGAAAACCGGGAGCTTCAGTAACCAGTGAAATGGGTACCCGGAGCATCCACAAGGACGGCGCCGAGCACCCTCGCGTCGACTCGCTCCAGCATCTTTTTGGCTTCAGTGAGACGGTCGCGCCGGGTCTGTCCTGCCCGTGCGACCAACAACACGCCATCGCTCTTCGCGGCCAAAACCAGGGTGTCACTGACCGCCTTCACCGGAGGAGCCACCAGGAGCACCAGGTCGGCTTGCTGGGCAAGGGCCGCCAGCAACGTCGCCATCTGCCGGGAGCTCAACAGATCGGCAGGATTGGGAAGCGCGGCACCGGCGGTGAGCAGAGAAAGCCCCTCCACACCGGTGGCCTGAAGCGGCGCCTCCTCGGGCGCCAGAATGGCCTGCGTCAGCCCGCCCTCGTTGGGCTGCCCGAAGAAGCTGTGCAATTGAGGCTGACGCAGGTTGGCATCCACCAGGATGACCCGGTGGCCGGCCTGGGCCACGGCGACGGCGAGATTGGCCGCCACCTCAGTCTGGCTCTCGCCCCGCGCCTCCGGGGCCGGGGCCACCACCAGCAACGTCTTCAGAGCGGCGTCAAGGCTGGCATAGGTTAGATTGACCCGCAGCGCGCGGTAAGCCTCAGCAGCGGCTCCCGTGGGATCGGTCAGCATCACCAATGACTGCGCCTTGTGCTTCGTCGTGTTCTTCGTCATCTTCTTCCTCACTCCTTGGCGGACGAGGCCACCGGAATAACGCCGACCACGCTGAGGCCGGCTTCTCGCTCTAGCTCCAGCGGGGTACGAATGAGGCCCGCATCCAACCACTCCAGCCCCAAGACGGTGACCGCGCCGATGATCAGACCGAAAATCCCCCCGGCTGCCGTGTTGATGGCAGTCTTGGGACGCAACAGCCGGTAGGTCGGCTCCTCCAAGATCGTCGCGAAGACCCGGTCGGGCTTGAGCTGACGCTGATTCTCGCTATCTCGCCACTGCACGAGCAGCTCCGCCCAACGTTTGGCGATGCGATTGGCCTGCTCCCCGTCGTAGTCGTCCACGTCGATCTGGATAGTGATGTCCTGGTTGTCCGAAGCCATGGTGACATCCGACTTGAGAGCGTCGGGATTGCGCATCAGCCCCAGATCCTCAACAACCTGCTCCGCGTAGGGACGGGTATAGATGGTGCTCACGTAGGAATCGAGCAGGATTTTGATAGTCTGCGCCGCGCCCCAGTCGGCACGGGCAGCCTGGATACCCACCCGCACGCTGGAACGGTACACCGGCGGCTGAATCTTGCTGAAGCCAAAAGCGCTCACCGCTGCAATCATAGCCGTCAGCAGGATGACCCACCCCCGGCGCCGAATAACTCGCACGTAATCTTGAATGTTCAAAGTTTACCTCCCCTATCAGCGGCCGCGCAGCCGGAAACGCACTTCGCGGCAATAAGGACAGCTGCTGCCAACATACTCGCGCCCGCAGGTGCCGCAGATCTGTTTCTCCATGGGCCGTTCGCTTTCTGCAGGAATCAGGATCAGGGTCACATCCTCGCCCTCGTTTCGTTCCAACCAACTATTGAGGGGCGTACTTCCCACCATCCACCGCCCGTCCTCCGGGTTTCGGCGTAGCACACCCTCCGTCACCCGGCCCTCCAGCTGATAAGCCTCGCTTGTCAGCTGCCGAATATTTGCCTTTCGATATGCACGCATAGAACCTCCACCCGACATTATAAAGGGTTCGAAGCGAAGGGCAAGATCAGGGGGACCCGAAGCCCTCCCAGAGCACGCCTTGCTCCTGCTGTAACGGAATGGGCGTCTGGCGGTAAAGGTACCAGCCAACGGGATACCGACAACGCAGCGGAAGGTGATTCTCGCAGGGTGGCACCGGACCACCCGAGCGGGACACCGCCACAAAGGACATCCCTCGCCAATCGCCGATGATCGCCATGGGATCGAAACCCTCTGGCGTGATCACGAAATCGACGTCGTCCACGGGCCAAACGGCAACCGACCGCACGCCGGGCAGATCCCGCAACGCCCAGGCGACGACGGCGGTCAGCTCCGGCGAGCCTTCCACGAGCCGCACCTCCAGCTGCTCCGGGCTGAGCCCCCGGAACCGCCGGAGCTCCTCGATGGTCTTGCGCAGCCGGCGCAGGTCGGGCGAAGCCGCCGCCGGGATCAACGGCTCGACCGGGTTCGCGGCCCGGCGGTAGGCCACGCCAAAACCGAAGGCGAGCTCGATGAGCAACAGCATCGCCGCCGTCCCCAGAATCAAGCCGCGATAAGCCCGCTTGGGGCGGGTGAGGCTCCCGAAAACGGCGGTGATCAGTCCCTGGATGGCGAGCACCAACACGAGCAGCACGCCCTCCATCCCCGTCTGCTGGAAGGAGACCTGCCGGGCGAGTGCCAGCCCCGCGAAGAACCAGAAGAGGAGCGTCAGGGGAATGTGGAGTAGCTCTCCATCCCAGCGCCATTTACGCAGGTGGGCCACGAGCGCCTCCAGGGTCCAGCCCCCGATGAGAGCCAGGGGCACCATCATCGCCACCGGAGCGAGGGGCTCCCCCCCACCCCGCAGGGCCACCAGCAGCGTCGTCATGAGGCTCCAGAAGAGCAGGGCCAGGGCGAAGACGTGAGAGCGGCGTATCGCCAGTAGCAATCCCACCAGCGCCAGGAAGAGTGACAGGGGCTCGTAGAGCAGCAGGAGGCCCGGCACGCTGGCCCCACCCCGCCAGCCGCTCAGCCATGCGGCGAGACCGGCCCCCGGCCCCGCCCAGCCGCTCCAATGTACTCCCAGCCCCACAGAGATGAGAACCGCTGCCCCCACCCCCGCCGGCAGCGCCCGCAACAGTGCGGCGGGAAGCCGAGGATGCTCCTCCCGCATCCACTGCTCGGCGGCCCAGGCCAGCGTGCCGGGCAACAGCAGATCGTAGAATGAGGGGCCGCCCGTCAGTCCCAGGGCGACGCCGGCAATACCCAAGAGAGAAAGCCATCCCGGCGAGAGCTGGTCCGCCTCAAAGAGCGCCGTGAGCAGCAGCGCCGCCCCCAGCACACCCACGATCGCTCCATCCACGCGCCGGGAGGCAGAGAGGGCGACGGGCGAGAGCGCGAGCAAGCCGGCAGCCGCGAGCGCCCCTCGCTCTCCCAACCGTCGGCGCCAGAGAAGCGGCACAGCGACCAGTGCCCCACCCGCCAACGCCGGCAACAGGCGCGCGCTACCGTCCCCCGGCCCGATGAGGGCGAACAGCAAGGCGTTCCCCACCAGGAGGAAGGGGCTTTCCGCAGCAGCAGGCCAGCCCTCTCCCCGCGCTGCATCCAGTGAGCGCAGCGCCAGGATCGCCTCGGAGGGCGCCAGCGGGACCCCATCCAGCGCCACCAGCCGCAGAGCGAAGGCGAAGATCAACAGTGCGATCCAGATTCGACGGTAAGTACGAGCCATAGAACTCCTCGAAAACCTTTACGTCAGCAAAACGGCAAATCACAACCGCTCACGGGTGAGCATCCACGCGGTAGATGGTGACCCCTTCGTTCTCGTAGACAACGGGAAAGAGCTCCTCGAACTTCTCCAGCCCCTCCGCCGGATAGCGCCGCCCCTCCAGCGGGCCGAGGTAGATATAACGGATGTCGTATCGAGCAAGCAACTCCCGCGTCAGCACCGGATCCCGCGTCGTGAAGAGCCGCTCCAGATCCACCTCGCGACGGCTCTGCTCAACGTAGTTCCCTCGCCACTGGGTCTGGTGCCCAGCCCACCCCAGGGGCGCCGGCAGCCCGGTGAGCGCAGAGACCCGCCCCTCGTAGATGTAGGCGCGATGGGCGTCGCCCGGCGTCTCCAGAATCACCGGACGGCCCACCACGTGAGCATTAAGCCAGCTGATGGCTCCCCAGTCGTCGGGATGGCGCTCGGCGATCCAGGTCGCGCCATCAAGCGTCCCCTCCCCGCCGTAGTAGACCCGGTTCTGAGCCGCCCGAGCCGGAATCGCATAGACGGGGTAGAGCAACCCTACCGCCAGCGGTAGGAAGGCGAGGAGATAGAAAGCCGCCCGCGGCAGGCGCCAGCGCTCGATGAGGGTCTCGCTCTCCCGCGCCAGCCACCAGGCACCCGCCAAGCTCCAGAGAATCCAGGCCTGGAAGTAGAACTTGAAGATAGTGTTCATCCGCGTACCGAAGACATCACGCAGGAAGAAGAACTCAGGCACCAGTGTGAGGCCGAGACCGAGCAGCGCGAGCAGGGACGGGAAGGCTAACTCACCCAGGTCCGCCTGCCCCCCCCGGCGTAGCAGGGCCAAGAGCAAAGCCGCCACCCCCGCCGCGAGCAGCAGCCCCGTCCACGGATTGAGCAGGCGCCCGACGAGCGCTGCCTGGACCGCCCCGAACTCCACGTCAAAGCCGAAGAGGGGCTCTCCCCGCCGCAGAGCCTCGATGTAAGGCGCGCCCACGATCAGCCCCAGGGCCAGCACGAGGGCCGTCAGCACTATCATCGCCAGCACGCTCCACATGAGGACAGCGGCCCAGTGGACGCAGGCGCGCCGCGCCGCGCCCACAATGAGCGCCGTGACCGGCAGCAGGAAAGGCAGGAACATAACCGCGAACTGGCCCGGGTGGGTGGCATTGAAGACGTTGGGGAGAATTCCCCCTGCCTGAGAGCGCAGCCCGATCCAGAAGGGGAAATACGCGGCGACGCTGAGCACCCCCAGAACGAAGGCGTCGGGCACTGTCTGCCAGAGTGCTTCAAAGAGCTCCCCCGTGGGCTCCAGCCGCTGCAGGAAGACCACGACAACAATCAACCCCCAGTAGATGGGGAAGTCCCACGTATTGAGGAAGCCCAGCGCGCCGATGACCAAAGCGTACGGCAGCCAGGGGACGACAAAACGCGCGAAGGTTGCGCGCAGAGAAGCGAAGCGGGGACGCGGCAGGGGCTTCCCGCGCCGCCAGAGGTTCAACGCCAGAGCCACGGCGAGCAGGACGAAGGGCAATCCGAGGAGATGAGGGTGCATATCGCCCAGGATGAAGCTGAAGGCGGGGAACTCGTCGATGACCTCCTGCGAGACAGGATTGCCGGGGGTGCTGATGGGCGCGTAGTCGTGGAGAACGCGGGAAGCCCGCCACCAATCGAACTCCGTGGGCCTGAGCCAGGAGAAGGGCGGGAGCGGCGCTTCGTTGAGCCCACGAATATCCAGCCAGCGCCAGAAGACGGCAGGCAGCAGTCCCCGGCGGTGGAGCAGCGCGAGAAAGGCCTGCCCGTTGCCCACGAGCAACAGGAGAAAGGGCCCCAGCAGAGCGCTCCCGAACCGTCGTCCGTCTAGAAGATCGTAGACCACGCCGTAAGCGACGATGGCGGCGAGCGCGAACCATCCAGCATTCCCCAGATTGAAAGCGACGGTCGCCGGGACCCCGGAGAGGCGGGTCAACATCCCCAGCAGGAGATAGCCCAGGTAGTAGTAGGAGATGGCGAAACCGGAGAGCCAGGGGTCGTGGGGCGGCATCCCCGGCGCGCGCAGCACGGCGTTCAGGAAGGCGATCTCCATCCACTTCTCACCGCCCGCCGTCGCGATCTGCGGTTGGGTAGCGCGCACCGCAGCCCAAAACACGAAGGCGGTGAGAAACAGGATCTCAACGAGAAGCACGAAGCGCCGGTGGGCACGCCACCAACGCATGACCTCCTCTCGCCGACGCCGGAGTCCCCAGAGTCCGATGAGGGAGAGTGCCGCAGCCGCGACCAGCATCGCCCCGGGCGTGTTCCCCCAGAACCGCGCAATCCCGCCCCACCAGAAGAGCCCGCCCGTCAGGAGCAATCCCAGAGCTTTGGCGGCTGCGTAGCCCCGCGAGGGAAGGTGGCGCAGCCAGACGAAGGCCAGGGGCAGGCCCGCCAGCGCGAAGAGTTGCAAGGTCAGGTAGAATGCCAAACCGTTCATCATTGCGGTCACATTCTACCACAAAGCCGGGTTTCGAAGTAATGATCGCGCCCCCTCCAGCAGGGCTGGCGTACAGCTTGGAGCGCAAAAGCCGGTCTCTTGTCCAAGCGCCCCGGGGACAGGGCGGCGAATGTTAGCTGCGATAGCCCCCACCCGCAGGGCTATCGCATGTAGACCAGCTCCCCCAGCGTGATAGCGGTTATGCCGCCAAGGCGGTTATGCCGCTAAAGCGGTTAGGCCGCCAAAGCGGGCTTTTCTGAGAGAAGCGCTCACGGCCCCACGGAAATGTAAGGAGCGATCTCGGCGAAGATGCGGGGGCCGATGCCGCTGACCTGCTGCACCTCCTCGATGGCGGCGAAGGGGCCGTGCGCCTCGCGGTAGGCGACGATAGCCTGCGCCCGCGTCGCGCCAATGTGGGGCAACGTCTCCAGCTCGGCGGCGGTGGCAGCGTTGAGATCGAGCAGCCCGCCGTTGCCGCCGCTGATGGGCAGATCGGCCACGGCGGGCGATGGGGAAGAGAGCGTAGGAACGAGCACGTGCTGGTTGGCGAAGAGGAGTGCAGCCTTGTTGATGGCGTTCAGGTCGGCGTTTTCCACAGCCCCACCGGCAGCCTCGATAGCGTCGGCGACCCGGCCCCCGGCGGCGACCGTGACCAGACCTGGCTCCCGGACGGCGCCACTGACGTAGATGGTGAGCGGCTGCGGCACGGGGGTCGGGCGCAGCGTCGGGTCGGAGGCAACCGGCGCGCACTCCCCCCGCCAGAGCACCGGAGGTTCCAGGGTCGCTCCCCCGCCGGCGCCGCCCCTCCCGCCGATCCAGTAGCCGGAGAGCAGGGCAGCGCAGACCGCAAACACCAAATAGGGCAAGAGCTCCCGACGCCGCTGCTGCCGCACCACCTCCTGAGAGGGCGGCAGATCGACGTAAGCCGAGAGATCAGACATGGCACACCTCCTCGCTGACGGGCCGGACTACCGTGAGGCGGAGCTGCGACGGTGAGGGGCGGTCGCGGCGCGAAGGTTTGTCACAGTGACGGGGGCGAACCAGCAGAACTACCGAGGTGCGACCGGCGCTGCAACGCCAGTCTTTACGGTCCCCCCCCTTGGATAGGAACTTCTACAATGTACTTTCGGGCAAATCCTCCTCACCAGCCGCCTCTTCGGGCGGGGATGGTTTACGGCGCAGCAGCCGGGCAGGGGCGAGTTTGCGCAGCCCCTGATAAAGTTGCTGAAGATCGGGGGCCGGCAGCGTGCGCCCCGCCTCGAAATAACGATAGGCGGCCTGGCCGATGGCCCAGGTGCTGACAGCGGAGATGCCGGCTGAGACCAACCAACCGAGCCCGGGCACGAGCTTCGCCAGCTGTGATCCCAGATAGCGGGTGAGCAGCCCCCCGGCGGTGGTCGTGAGCAGCTCCCGCGCGTGAGAGACGGTCATGGGCTCCCCAAAGGCTGCCGCGATGCGCAGCACCATCCGCGTCTGCGCGGCGAGCAGGATGGGAATGTCGAGACCGGGAATGGGCTGCAAGGAGATCAGGCCCGCGAACCAGGCTGTCTGCCGGATCACGCGGTTGACGATCTGCGCCCGCACGGCAGGCAGCTCTCGGGCCATCACCACCGCGAGCCCCGGCTGTACCCGTAGGATGGCGGGGATCAGCTTGTCGGCAATCCCCGCTCCCGTGCGCGCCGAGATGGGGATGGGACGGAGGCCCAACAGCTCTTCGGCATTCTCCAACACCCACGAAAGGTCTTTCTTCACCAGATCGGCCTTGTTGAGCGCCACCACGATAGGCCGTCGGAGCGCCTGCAGTTCGAGGAAAAGATCGCGGTCACTCTGCCGAACCCCGGCAGCGGCGTCCAGCAGCAGAATGATGATGTCAGCGCTGTGGGCCGCCTGTCGTGCCGTCTCCGCCCGGTCCACGCCCCACACCTCGCCGAAGCCCGGCGTATCGATCAGATGGAAGGGCCCCAGGGGATGCTCCACCACCCCGCGCGTCGTGCCCGGCACCGCACTGACCGCCGAGAGCGTGTGCCCGTGCAGACGGTTGAAGAGCGTCGATTTGCCGCTGTTCACCGGACCCACGATGGCAAGCCGGGCGCGGCTCTCCTGATCCACCTCGGCCTCCAGCGCGTGCCAATCCAACCCGCGTAGGACACTCTGCAAATCCTTCATCTGTGAGGGCAGCGATAGGATGTTCATGCGACGGCTAACAATCTCCTCAACTCTCTAGAATCCACAGCGCGAGGCGCTCAGGGGTAGAGCCGGCTATAGCTCTTCATCCTCCCCCAGAATGACGCGCCGTTTGCGTCCAGCAGCCTGTTGAGGCCCCACGAGGCCCATCGACTCCATCTGCTCCATCAAGCGGGCAGCGCGGGGATAGCTGATGCGCAGGCGCCGCTGAATGCCGGAGGTGGAGATCCGCCCCTGGGTGCGGGCCAGCTCGATGGCCTGCTCCAGCAGATCAGCATCCTCCCCCTCCCCCTCGATACGGAGCATCTCCGGCCCCTGCTCCTCCGCAGCGGCAGCCCACGGGGCTTGGGCGGGTGTGGCACCCTCCCGCTGCTGCCAGAAATTCAGAATCGCGTCCAACTCCTCATCGGAGATGTAGCAACCCTGGATACGCCGAGGCGCGGAAGCGTCGGGGGGCAGAAAGAGCATGTCGCCCCGCCCCAGCAGCGTCTCTGCTCCAGGCATATCGAGGATGACGCGGGAATCGGTGTTGCTGGCGGTGGCGAAGCTGATGCGGGCCGGGAAGTTGGCCTTGATCAACCCGGTCACCACGTCGGTGCTGGGGCGCTGGGTCGCGACGACCAGATGGATGCCGGTGGCACGTGCCATCTGCGCGATCCGGGTGAGGGTACGCTCCGTCTCCTCCGGCGCCGACATCATCAGATCGGCCAGCTCGTCGATGAGGACGACAATGCGCGGCAGGCGCTCCTCATCCTTGCGCTCCGCCCAGCGGTTATAGTAATCGAGGTTCCGCGCGGAGACCTCGGCGAAGCGCTTGTAGCGGTTGTCCATCTCGATGGCGACCCAGCGCAGGATGCGCAGGATCTCCTCGATATCGATGACGGCGGGGCTGAGCAGGTGGGGTAAGCCGTTGAGCCGGCTCAGCTCCACGATTTTGGGATCGATGGCGATGAGTTTCAGCTCGTCGGGGGGGTTGCGCATGATGAGGCTGGCCGCCAACGATTTGACGAAGACCGACTTGCCGCTCCCGGTGGTGCCCGCGACAAGCAGGTGAGGCATCGTCGCCAGATCGCCGACGACGGCACTCCCCGCCACATCGAGGCCGACGGCGAAACAGAGGGGGTTGTCGCAGGCTGCAAAGGCCTCACTCTCCAGGATATTCCGCAAGCCCACGAGCGCAATCTCCGTATTGGGCACCTCAATGCCGACAACGGCCCGTCCAGGCACCGGCGCCTCCATACGCAGAGAGCGAGAAGCCAGCGCCAACGCCAGATCGTTGGCCAGGCTGGTGATCTGGCTCACGCGCACCTTCCGTTGGCGTTCACCGTTGCGAGTCACGTAGCCAGGGGTCACGCCAAACTGGGTCACGGTGGGACCGGGCCGCACCTCCGTCACTCGGGCCGGCACGTCGAACTGGGCGAGGGCCTCCTCGATGATGCGGCTCTTCTCCTTGATCTCCGCCTGACTCATGCCGAAGGTGCGGTGCTTTTCGAGCAAGGAGAAGGGCGGCAATGCAAGTTCCTGACGCGCCTTCTGGACCCTACGCTTCTTGGGCTTCGGCGCGGGCGAAGCCGGCGCCTCCGGTTCAGAGGGGGGGAGCGTTTCCGACAGGGGTGAGGGCTCATTCCGCTCGATGGGAGAGGTGGCAACGCCGTGGGCAATCTGCGCGGGCGCTGCGCCCTGCTGGACCTGCGCGGCTCTCCCCGCCTCGGCCCGCCGTTCCGCCTCCCGCTCGCGCCAGAGCGCCCACGCCCGGGCTACACGGTGCCCAAAGCGCCGCAGCTGATCTCCCGTCACATCGAAAGCCAGCCCCAGCCCGACGAGGGTGAGCAGGATGGCCAGCAGACCCGCGTTGAGCGCTCCGACGTACTGAGCCAGGAAGACACCGAGCGCCCAGCCGATCAGGCCGCCTCCCCGTCCCACTTCGACCAGGAACCATCCCGGCTCCGGAGAGAGCAGCTGGGTGAGCATGAGCATCCCCACCAGCGTCATCTCAAAGCCGACGAAGGGGCGCCAACGCCACCGGGTGGGCTGGTGGACGAGATGACGGAGCCAAAGCACGCCCAGCATCATGATGAGACCGGCGATGGGATAAGATCCCCAGCCAAAGAGGCGAATGATAAAGCGCGCCCAGCCATTGACGAGAGCCCCGGAGTTGAGCCCCGCGATGGTGAAGAGCGTCAACAGACCGAAGAGCACCACCCCGAAGGCGAGAAACTGCTGGCCGGTGGGACCGCTCAGGAATTCATAGATGACTCCAGCCGCGCGAAACCGCTCGGAGGAGGTCGATCTGGCCTGTCGGCGCCCTTTGGCCTTTGCCGCCGCGGGGCGGGCCATACGAGCGGAACGTTTACGAGGCGGCGCCATAGCTCAGGCTATTCATCGGCAAGCCGAGGGCGATTCGATGCTCGTGGGGCATAATCTCCAACACGCGCACCGCGATCTCCTGGCCCACCTCATAGCCGCCGGGCTCGGAGTCGTATCCCACCTCTCCCTCCAACTCCGAGACGTGCAAGAGCCCCTCGACGCCGGAAAAGAGTTCGACAAACACGCCGAAACGCTCAACACCGGCGACGCGGCCCGTCACCTCATCGCCACAGCAGAGCTGCTCTTCGACGGTGTCCCAGGGATTATCGGCGAGCCGCTTCATGCTGAGCCCCACCCGCTGATGCTCGAGATCGAGATTGAGCACGATGACCTGCACCTGCTCACCCGGCGCGACGAAATCACCGGGATGACGCACCCGCCCCCAGGAGATCTCCGAAATGTGGATCATTCCCTCCAGAGGGCCAATATCGACAAACGCGCCGAAGGGGCGCACGCTGGTCACCTCTCCCTCGCAGACCGCCCCCTCGCAGAGCCACTGGGGCCACTGCACCTGCTGCTTTTCACAGTCCTCAATTTGGCGTTCGCTGAGCAGAATACGCTTCCGGGCCGGCTCCACCTCGATGATGCAGAGTCGCAGCTCGCGTCCCAGGTATTCGGAAAATTGCTCCTCCCGCGCCACAGGATCTGCGGGGAAAGGATAAGCGATCAAATGAGAGGCGGGAATGAAACATTCCACCCCCTTCCAATGGGCAATCAATCCCCCGCGATTGTAGCCGTCAACGGCGAGGGTGAGAATCTGGTGAGTTTGATGGAGTCGCTCAGCTTCGTCCCAGATACTCTGCGAGAGCTGCGAGGCCTCCTGCCAACCCCGGTGGACCGGCGCAAGCCCCCGGCTCCACGGGCCTTCTTCCAACAATTGCATCCAATACGGCTCACAGGTACCGGCCTGTGGGGGAATATACCGGGCATCCATACGATAAGTTCTCCTTACGACGTTTACCAGAGGGAAGCAACACCGTTACGGCGCTATTGTCCTTGAATTTCTAAGAAAGGCAAGGTGGTAAAAAAATGGTCTTCCTACAATGAGCAAATCGTTCCTTCATTCGAAGGTCTCTTCCTCCTGAGCCTGAAGCTCCATCTCCTCGATGATGCGGGCCAGATTCTCAATGGCCACACGCTGCTTGCGGTAGAAATCAGACTCGCTGACGGCCAACCGCAACGCGACCTCGCGCACCTTTTGACCCCGCAGGAACTTCATCTCTAGAATATTGTATAACAACCACTCGGGAGCTGTCAACTTTCGCGCGCCCTCCGGACGCAGCCGCTCGACGGCCTCGGTGAGGATGGCGCGCAGCCCGCGAATGGGGTCCCCATCGTGCTCGGCGGCGGCTTGCTGGACAACGCGCAACTGGAGGAGTGGGTTTTCCGTGAGTCGGGGGCCGCCCCAGTAGTGCGCCAGAGCGTCGTGCACCCGCTGGGGTAGATCGAGGGACTCGGAGAGCTCGAAGCCGCTCGCCGCCTGCTCATTATAACGGAGCAGACCCTGGCGCCGCTGGATCTCGGCCAGCTCCGGCATCAGGGGGGAGAAGGCGAGGAAGAGTACCTCCTGCCAGCGCCGATCGTCGAGGGCGGCGCTGGCCTGCAGGAGCAACTGTGCCAGCAGCTCCTCCTGCTCTGGGGCCAACGGCAGAGAGACCTCCGGATTGCGCACCCCGATGAGGCCCAGCAGCAACCGGTCGGAACGATCACGGACAGGCGCCACCCAGTAACCGTTCCAGATCACAAAACCGTGATGCTGGTGGGTGATCACCTCCTCATCAAGGGGGAAGGTGGCGACTTCTTCGTTGGAGATGTGAATGCCGCACCAGATTTCCCGCTGGAGCTCCTGCCCTTCCAGCGTGGCGACGAAACCGCCCTCACTTTCAAGCAACTCGCACATGGCTGCCAGAATATTCTCGAGAAACTGGCGCAAATCCGCCGTGGTCAACAAGCGCTGGCTCAGCGCTTGCGCGCGGGCGACCTCCTCGCGCCCCTCACGGTAGAGGGCCACGTCGAGCAGTGGTTTAGCCAGCTCTACACCGAGTTGCGCCAGGATGATGCTGATCGCCACCGCGATTAGGGAGAAGGTGTACTGCATCAGCCCCAGAGACCGCTCCACGGTCAGCCCCACCCCGAAGGCGATGAGGGCCAGCAATGCCGTTGCCGGACCGCGCAACAAGAAGCGTACCAACCGATGTTTGATCACGCGCTCGGGCGAGAGCATCCCAATGAAGGCCACGCCGTAGGCCATCAAGGCCAGCATCGCGGCAATGGCCACGTTGCCGAGGATGAGCAAAACCCAGAGCAAGGTGCCCGGCAACGCGGCAGGCCAACCGATGAAAAGCAGATAGGGAAAGACGCCTAACGCCGGCGCAACAAAGCCCAACAACAGATAGGTCATCCGTCGGTGAGCGGCCCGCGTGTGGGTACGCTTGCGGGCGGCAAGCGTCTGATGTAAACCCAGCCCTGTCGTCAGAGCGAAAAAAAGCGCAAAAGGATAGAAGATGGGCCCGGCTTGAAGGTGATAGACGCCTGCAACCAAGATGGCGTCGTGGACCACGAGATCGGTTCGCAGGACCAGCAGAGCCACCAGCGTGCTGAGGCCCAAACTCAACAGGCGGAGCCAGCGGGGAAAGTGATCCTCCTGTACGGAAAGGCGGATGGCGCGGGTGAACTCCAGATAGAGCGTGGGGGTGAAGGCGATACCCAACCACTGTAGTCGCAGGAGCCCGGCGGCCACCTCGGAGTCGCGGTTGCCTGTAAGCAGCAAATCCACCAGATAGACCATCAGGATGCAGCTCAACAGGCCGCCAAAGGTGCGGGCGACACGACTTTCGCGATTGTAGAAGAAGAAATAGAGCAAAAGGGCGAATGCTGTCGCGCCTATGGCTGCCGTGAGCACATCATTGACGCCGATCAGGAATTCAAGCAGACCATTCATGCCGCTGGCATTCCATCAGCGCAGCCGCTTTCTAAAGAAGAGCCCCACTTCCTGGCCGGGCCAGTAAGCATCCTGGAAGCCACAGAGCGTGAAGCCAACGCGCTGGGCGAAGGCGATGGCGGGATGCGCCTTCAGAGGGCACTCCAGGATCAGCTGATCTACCTCTTGGCGCATGCACCAATCACCCGCGTACCGGAGCAGGGCGGTGGCCATACCCTGACGCCGGTGAGCCGGTGCCACAACCAAATCAGCGATCCGAGCCTGTCGGTGCTCCGGTTCTAACAGCAACCCGAGATAACCACGGATCTTACCCCTTTCGGTGGCCACCCAGAAACCGTCCCGGCGCTGCCAGGCCTGGAGCTGGGCCTCGGGATCGTGGAGCCGCTCGATGTGCTGTTTGCGGGGCAGGGGGACCTCTCGAAAAGATAAGTGCCACTCTCCCTCGTGCTTCTGTTCCTCCATCTGCCACGCCAGCATCGTATCGTAGGCGGCATCCAACAGCAAACAGGTCTTCCAATCATCGTTGCGGGCCAGGCGAATACGCATAGGATCTCCTTATGGGCAGTTCGGTCTTCTGAGGTGCAACGCACCCACCTATGAACAGCCAGGGCCTGCCCTGTTACCCTCCAAGATGGGCGCGGTTCATCCGCTTCCGAAAAGATACCGCGTCCGATGGCTCACAGTACGAAGCGCTTACCGCTCCCTACCTCCGGGCCGAAACCTCAATGACTCCCCGGTTTAGGCCGTTCCAAGAGAATAAGTCCTCCAAACTCTGACGCTTTCCCAGAGATTTGCTCGCGCTATGGCGCATTTTAAGTCTTGGAACTCCCCTAGTCGGCTTGCAACGCTCGTTTCCGGCTTGCTGTGACGGTAAGTTATGGACTTACGGACCCTCAAGGCTGACTGATGTACACGGGTATGACACAGCTCTGGGTGTTGCCGTAGATATCGACGGTGACCAGCCGGAAACGATAGGGCCCGCCAGCCGGGTAACTTTCTGGATTGCCGATGTCCCAGTAACCCAGCACCCCACTCTCCACCGGCTGCTCAAATTGCGCGACGAAGTTGGATGAGTTCGAACCGGGGAACTGCACCTCAAACTTGTAGTACGCAAAGGCGTTGATCCGGGCTGTACCCCGCACCTCGACGGCTCCCGTGGCTCCGGAGAGGGTGCTGCCCGCAGCCGGTGCGATGATCTGCACATCGGGCGAGGGGCAGTTGGGTGGTTCCGCGGGCGGCAAAGGCGTCGGTGTGGGAGTAGGCGTTTCTATCGGCGCGGGCTCCACCTCCTCGGGGGGCGCGGCGTTGTTCGCGTCCTCTTCTGCCGGTTCGGTGACGAGCGGGGCCAGGGTCGGCGTGGCGGTGGGCGGAGCAGTGGGAGTCGCCGTGGGCTGCGGCGTGAGACCGGCCTGGAGCGGAGGCGGTGGCGTCTCCAGACCCGGCAAGGTGGGCACCAGATACGAGGAAGTAATAAAGACCATCACCCCCAGCAGCAGAAAGAGTCCCGCTATAACCCAGGCACGGATCATCTTCTGCCGCGTGATCTCCCGTTCGAGAGAAAACTGGGCAGCCTGCAACCGTCTCCGGTTCGCGAGAGCCGCAAATGTATAGAGCAGAGCGCCAACGAGGGCGAATAGATAGAAGGCGACCGCCTGCCGGGCCAACCACTGTAGAACAATGTTCATCTGAGGCTAGAGCAGCGCCTCCAGAGCATCCGAAGAGAGCACACCCCGGATGATGGTCTCCATCCGTGGTACGAGGAGCTCGCCGGCCACCAAGACCTCTTCGTGGTTCGGCGGCGCGGAGTCTTCCAGACCCGTATGCGTGTTGGTGATGCCGGAAATTCCCAGCACCTCCATGCCGCCATGACGCGCCACCGTGACCTCCGGAACCGTGGACATCCCCACGGCGTCCGCGCCGATCAGGCGCAAAAAGCGGACCTCCGCCGGGGTCTCGAAACTCGGGCCGGATAGTGCAATGTAGACGCCTAAATGATAGGGGATGCTCTCGGCCAACGCGATCTCACGCGCTCGCTCCCGCAACTGCATGTTGTAGGCCTCATTCATGCTCGGAAAGCGAGGACCCAGCTCGTCAACGTTGGGGCCGTAGAGGGGGTTCTGCCCCGCCATGCCCACCCAATTGATATGATCGCGGATGATCATCACGTCACCCACCCGATAGGTCATGTTCAAACCGCCGGCGGCATTGGTGACGATGAGCACCTTGACCCCCATGACCTGCATCACCCGAATGGGAAGCCCTACTTGCGTGATGGGATACCCCTCGTAGAAATGCCCGCGCCCCTGCATGACCATCACCTCGCGGCCCTCCAGGCGACCCAGGACCAACTGACCCATGTGCCCGGCAATCGTCGAGACGGGATAATAGGGGATGTCTCCGTAGGGGATCACGGTCCGATCCTCCACGGCCTCTGCAAGCGCGTTCAGGCCGGAACCGAGAATCATTCCCACCTTCGGCTTCAGGTCCGTCCGCGCCCGTATAACCTGGGCAGCTTCCTCAAAATGATCCAGTGTAAAGAATTTCATCGAGGTCTCCTTAAAATAAAGATTGTCAGATCCCAAACTCAGCCCCTGAGTTTTTCACTTCCCCCTTCCCCGTTAGCGCCATGGAAAGCGCGGGGATGGGCTTGATCATAGGCGCTCCGTTTGCGCCGCATGGTTACTTCCGTGTAGATTTGCGTCGTGCTAATGTTGGCATGTCCCAAAAACTGCTGGACTTCGCGCAAGTCGGCGCCCCCGTCGAGAAGATGGGTGGCAAAGGTGTGGCGGATCGTGTGGGGGGTGACCCCTTCCAGGCCCGTCGCCTCCGCGTACTGCTGAATAATGAACCACAGTCCCTGACGGGTCAAAGGTCGCCCGCCGTGGTTGAGGAAGAGGGTCTTTTCCCGGGCCTCACGGAGCAGGAAGGGACGGGCGTCCTGGATATACCGCCGGAGAATCTCCCGCGCTTCCTTGTGGATGGGGATGATGCGCTCCTTGCTACCCTTGCCTTGACACCGGACCGTGCCGGTCTCGAAGTCGATATCTCCCAGGGTGAGCGCCGCAGCCTCTGTGGCCCGGATGCCCGTCGCATAGAGCAGTTCCAACAGCGCGCGATCCCGCATCCCCAGCGGCGTCTCGTCGTCGGTGACAGCAGCCAACAATCGGTCGATCTCCTCGTAGGACAGCGCGTGCGGCAGTCGTCGCCCCACCTTGGGCTGCTGTAACCACTCGTTGAGATCCTGCTGCAGGACGCCCTCGGCGTAGAGGAAGTTGAGAAAAGAGCGCCCGGAAGCGATTTTCCGCGCGATGGTAGAGGGGCTGTACTCCCGGGCCTGCAACATGCTGATATAGCCTTCAAGTTGCTCGGGCGTCAGCTCCGTCCAGCTCTCCAGCGCTTCCTCATCCTGCAGGTACGCCTGCATCTGTTCCAAATCGCTCTGATAAGCCGCCAGCGTGTTGGAGGCATATCCACGCTCATATTCGATATAATTCAGGAATTGTCGAAGCCGGGTCTGCATAGCTCACCTGACTCGGGTGGATCCCAGCACACCAATGCCTCTGATGGCGCCTGGTAGGAGACTCTGTCGATACTCCACGTTCGTCCCGTGGGGGACCTGCTCCGACAACCAACGCTCCCTGCTTATCTGCGTTAACATGAGGGCATTATAGCACAACTAGCAATAACGCAAGCAGAACGTGCCCTGACGTCGGGTCAGCGGGCGGAGGAGATGGGCCGGATCACGCCTGGGCCAGATGCCACAGCTGGCGCGCGATGTCGAGAGCGGCGTCCGGGCGCGCCAGTGCGCGAGCGCGGGCGGCGAGCTCCTGCCGGCGCGCCGGCGTGTTGAGCAGAGCCACGACCGCCGCCGCCGCCTCTTCAGGACGGGGCGCCCAGATGCCCGCGCCATGCTCCTGGACGTAGGTCACGTTTCCCGTCTCCTGACCCGGAATGGCGCCATAGAGCACCAGGGGCCGTCCGGCAATGAAGGTCTCGGCGAGGGTGTTGGGGCCCGCCTTGGTGACGACGATGTCGGCGGCCCGCAACCAGAGCTCCATCTCCGTCACAAACCCCTCGACACGCAGCGTGGGGAGCGGGGCCAGCGCCATCAGCCGCGCCCGCAGGTCCGCATTCCGCCCGGCGATGACCGCCAGTTGCGCAGCAGGTCGGCGCGCCAGCACGGCACGGATCACCGACTCCAGGGGACCGATCCCCTGCCCGCCCCCGAGGAAGAGCACCAGCGGTTCTTGCGGCCCCAGCCCCAACCGGCGGCGCGCCTCCGCCTGGGGCAGGCTCATGCTCTCCCGGAACCGGCGGCGCGTGGGCATACCCACCACCCGGATCCGATGGGGAGCCCGGCACCAGCGCCGCGCCCGCTCCCGGGCTTCCTCCGTGGGAACGAGATAGAGCTCCTGTCCGGGGGAGAACCAGGCGGCGTGGACGGTGACGAGATCCAGCGCCACGGTCACCAGCGGTAAAGAATCCGGCACGCGATGGCGCAAGAGGGTCAACAGGGGATTGGGGGCCGCGTGGAAGGAGACGATGACATCGGCGGGATAGCGTTTCAACAGCTCCTGGCACGGTCGAGCCGTATAGGGCATCGACAGCCGGGCTAGCGTGCGCACCCGACGCGGCCCGTTGGTGAGCTGATACGTGATCTGCCAGGGAACTCCCCGGAGTCCCACCATGGCGGGATACCATTCGGGAAAGTGGGGGAAGGGCCAGCGCCCCAGCTCACGGAAGACATCAACGAGCGTGACACCCACAGCATCTCCGTAGAGCTCCTCGCAGGCCTCCCGCACCGCCTCAGCCCCGGCCCGATGCCCGCCACCCGTATCCGAAAAGAGAAAGAGGTAATCGAAAGATTGGCCTCCGGCCCTCACCTAGGCCTCCTAGGAAGATGCTTCGTACGCGGGGCCCCGCTCGACAAAGCGGCGGATGCCCCGCTGGAAACGGCTCCGGGGCAGGAGCACATAGCGCCCGCAGGTAAGGCACTCGATGCCGATATCGGCGCCGACGCGCTCCACACGCCAGAGGCGTCCGCCGCAAGGATGGGTCTTGCGAAGCTCGACAATGTCGCCGATATAGAGCTCCAACGGCGGTCCGGGCATGGCCTAACCTCGCACTGCAAAGACGATCAGAAGCAGCGCAAAAGAGACTGCCAGCAGAGCCACCACCCGGATAGCAAGCCGGTATGAAGGTGCCTCACTCATCAGACGCGGGGGATATTGCTCGCTCATGAGCACATACCGGGGTAACAGAAGCCAGCCGGCGAGGAAGCCCCACAACGTCCCCCCCAGATGCCCCCAGAGGCTTATCCCAGGCAGAAGCCCCAACAGCAGGTTGACCAACGCCACCGAGGCCAGACTGGAAACCCGCTGCCGGGCGCCCACGATCCGCTCCCGGTACTGCCAGAAATAGGCCAGCAGGGCGCCGAGGAGTCCCAACACCGCCCCGGAAGCCCCGACCGTACCGCCCCCCAACGCCTCGAAGAGCAGCACAAACAGACTGCCGCCTACCAGCGCGAAATTGTAGACGAGCAGAAAGCGGACGGGACCAAAGATGCGCTCACACTCCCGCCCCAAAATGTAGAGCGCGTACATGTTGAAAGCGATGTGCATGAGGTCGGCGTGGAGAAAACCCGAGGTCAGGATACGCCACCACTGATTGTTGAAGATCACCTGCCCCGGAACAAGCACCCCGAACCGGTAGATCGCATTCTCGAGCAACATCGTGGCGAGGAACACCAACACGTTGAGCGCGATCAGGACGTAGGTCGCCCAGACTGGATGACGGGGTAGGCGCAGTTGTCCGCCAGGCGGGGGAGCGACTTGAGAGCGCGGATCGAAGTCCATAGCTGCTCCGCTAGAGCCTTACCCGGCGTGGATAGACCCGCTGGTGTTCGGCCCTGATGATGGCCAGAATATCGTCCACCGCCACATCGAGGGCGCAATGCTCGTTGAGCACCACGTAATCGAACTCCGGAAGGCGCCCCATCTCCTCGCGCGCCAGCCGGAAGCGTCGCTGGATCTGCGCCTCGCTGTCGGAACCGCGCTGCTGCAACCGCTGCAATAGCTCCTCCTCGGAAGCCGCGCTGAGAAAGATGAGCACCGCCGAAGGCACCAGGGCCTTCACTGTCGCTGCTCCCTGTACGTCGAGACGCATCACCACGTCCTTTCCACTCGCCAGCGCTTCGCGCACCTGCTGCTTGGGGATGCCTTTGTGCTGTCCATAGACCATCGCGTGCTCCAGGAGCTCGTCCTCGGCAATCATCTGCTCGAATTCGGCCTCAGAGACGAAAAAGTAGTCCCGTCCATGTACCTCCCCCGGGCGGGGAGGACGAGAGGTAGCCGTGACCACAAAATGAAAGGTGTAATCCCGTTTCTGCATCTGTTGCACCACACTGTCTTTCCCCACCCCCGAAGGACCGGAGATCACGATGAGCAAGGGAAAGCGTTGCCGGTTGTAAGGATCGCGTAGGGTTTGATTTTCCATCCAGGTTGAACCTCGAGCTCTTTCAGGTATAATTTCGCACAGAAAGGTGAAACTGAATTCTTCACCCATACCTGTACTATACCACAATCAGACGGGAGAGAAACAGAATGCCTATCTATGAATATCGCTGTCAAAACTGTCGACGCCGTTTTTCCGTTTTCTGGCGCACCTACTCGGACGTGGATCCGGAGGAGGTGCGCTGCCCCCGCTGTGATTCCGCTCAGACGCAGCGGCTCGTTTCCCGCGTGCGGGTGGTCCGCAGCGAGGATAGCCGGCTGGAGGATCTGGCCGATCCCAGCGAGTGGGGCGACCTCGACGAGAACGATCCCAAAAGCATGGGGCGCTTCATGCGCCGAATGATGCAGGAGATGGGAGACGAAGCCGGCGACCTCGGCCCCGAGTTTGACGAGGTTGTGGACCGGCTGGAATCAGGCCAGGACCCGGAGGAGATCGAAAAAGAGGTCCCCGGATTGATGGACGGCCCTGCCGGTGGCCTGGACGAGGGCGGCTTCGACGAGCTGGGGTAACGGGTGAAACCCTGGAAGACCCTTGCTCGCCGGGTGCTGCTGGAGCGTCCGCCTTTCCTGCGGGTGGAGGAGCACACCGTCGCCCTACCCGATGGCAGCATCATCCCCGATTGGCCCTGGGTAGCGCTGCCCGACTACGCCATTGTCGTGGCGATCACCGAGGCGGGGGACTTCCTCTGCTTCCGACAGACGAAATACGCCGTGGAAGGGCCGGTGCTGGCGCCCGTGGGCGGCTACCTGGAGCTGGGCGAGGATCCCCTTGCCGGGGCCCAGCGGGAACTGCTGGAGGAGACGGGTCACGAGGCGCCCCGCTGGCAGGCACTGGGCGCCTACCCCGTCGACGGTAATCGCGGCGCCGGGACGGCTCACCTCTTTCTTGCCCAGAAAGCGCGCGCCGTGAGCGCGCCCAACGCCGACGATCTGGAGGAGCAGGAGCTTCTGCGGCTGAACCTCAGGGAGGTCACGGCGGCAGTCCGCAAGGGTACCTTCCGCCTCCTCCCCTGGACTGCCGCCTTCGCCCTCGCCTTGCTACATCTGGCCGACACACCGCCGGATTTCTTACCTTGACCTTACCCGGCTTCCCCCTATAATGAGAGGGGAGCCATCCATACCTGCGCACCACATAGAGGAGGCTGAATACGTGGAAGGACGCGTGCTGCTGATAGAGGACAATCCGATCAATCGCCAGGTTCTCGAAGGACGTCTCAGGAAAGCCGGTGGCGAGGTGTACGAAGCGGAAACGGGTCAGGAAGGCGTTGAGATCGCCACTCGCCTGCTCCCCCAGGCCATCATCATCAGTACCACCCTTCCCGATATGAGCGGCAGCGACGTCGCCCGGAAATTGCGTTCGATCACCCGCACCGAGCACGTTTTCATCATGCTCCTCGCCGACGAAGACAGCCAATCCGAACGGCTGAGCGGGCTGGAACAGGGCGTGGACGACTTCGTCGCCTCTCCTTTCGATCCCGACGAGGTGATGCTCCGGGTGCGCAACGCTCTCCGCCGATCCAACTCCTCCAACCTCCTGGATCCGACGACGGGCCTGCCCACCAACCGCCTACTCCAAGAGCAGCTGCGTCGCCTGGTGCAGGAGCCAGAGGGTTCCTGGGCTCTGGTGCGGTTCCACGTGCGCCATCTAGGCGCCTTCCGCGAAGTCTACGGATTCCAGGCCGCGAGCGATTTCTTACGTGGCCTGGGACGCATCATCGCCGAGATGCTCGACCAGAACGCTCTGGACGACGCTTTCCTCGGCTACGCCGGCAACGATAGCTTTATCGTTATCACCGAGGAAGCCCACGCCGACGAGCTCGAGGCGCAAGTGCAGCAGGCCTTCGCCCAGGAGGTCGAGCGACACTACGGTTTCATGGAACGGATGCAAGGGTACGTTGTCGTCGATGGCGAGCAATCCCCATTAGCCTCCCTTCACGTCTCTCGCATCACCCCTCAGGACGGCCCCTTCTACGATATACGCTCCCTCAGTGAAGCCCTGGGAGGATAAGGGATGCTCCGGTTTCCGGAGCTCCAGGGTAGCCCTTTAGCCTGGATGCAGCGGTCCTAACAACAATCTTCAGTGCGCAGAAGCGCGAACGATTTCGATCTCGGAGACTAACCACGACGCAGGGGGGACCACCGTGGAAAATCCGGCGAATGAGACCGGAGCGGCGCCGTGACGCCGTTGGTCATCTTCACCATCACCTGGGCCGGAGGAATCTGGCTGGCACAGACGGCGTTGCTGGACCCGGTCTGGCTCTCCCTCGCGCTCCCTGGGATAGTGGTACTCCACTTCGGCTGGCGCCACGACCGTCGCGTAAAGTTCGTCATCTGGGCGCTGGCAGGCCTCCTGCTAGGCGCGTTACGCCTTCACATCTCCCGGCCCATCTTTGACGCTGAGCACATTGTCCACTACCACGGCGCCGGCGACTTGACGCTGACGGGCCTCGTCGTGGGCGAGCCCAGCCACCGCGATACAAACACCCAGCTGCGCATCGCCGTCGAGGAGGTGAGCCTGCCCTCCGGTGCGAACCGCCCGGCCCACGGACGGATTCTGGTGCGCGCCCCCGTCTACAGCCCCGCCTTCCACGGCGACCGGGTGCGTGTGACGGGCGCGCTGGAGACGCCTCCCGTCTTCGACAGCTTCTCCTACCGCGAGCACCTGGCGCGGCAGGGCATCCACTCACTGATGCGAGAGTCCGACGTCCTCGTACTGGAATCCCACGCCGGGTTCGTCCCCTACGAATACCTGCTTCGCTTCAAATTCCTGGCGCTGGAACGGCTCCACCAGATTCTGCCGGAGCCGGAGTCCAGCCTGCTGGCGGGCATCCTCCTGGGCATCGAGAGCGGCATCCCCGACGATTTGAACGACGACTTCTCGACGACGGGGACCAGCCACATCGTCGCCATCTCCGGCTTCAACATTTCCATCGTCGCGGGGGTTTTAGCCCAGCTGGCCCGGCGGGTGACGAAGGGGCGTGGCGAGACCCTCTTCGCGCTGGGCGGAGTCTGGCTCTACACCCTCTTCGTTGGCGCCTCCGCCGCTGTGGTGCGGGCAGCGGTGATGGGTAGCGTGACCATCACCGCGAAGACGCCGGCGCTGGGCCGCCGGCAGCACGGTCCCACCAGCCTCGCCGTCGCGGCCCTCGCCATGACCGCCGCCAATCCCCTCATCCTGTGGGACCTGGGCTTCCAGCTGAGCCTGGCGGCGACGGCGGGCCTCATCCTCTTCACCGAACCGCTGACCGCCGGCTTCACCCGGCTCATCGAGCGCCGGACCGGCGCGGCCCGGGCGCAGCGCATCGTGGGCCTGCTGAACGAGTCCCTCATCGTCACCCTCGCGGCGCAGATCACAACGACGCCTATCATCCTGGCCAAATTCCAGCGCCTCTCGGTGATCACGCTGGTCACAAACTTCCTCATCCTGCCCGTCCAGCCCTTTGTGATGGGGACGGGGGCCATCGCGCTGGGCGCAGGGTTGCTCTGGCGCCCCCTGGGTCAACTCGTCGCCTGGTCGACGTGGCCCTTCCTCAACTGGTCCATCAGCATGGTGCGCCTCACGGCCCGGGTCCCCCACGCCTCGGTGCCCGTGGGACGCATCGCGCTGCCGGCCCTCTGGCTCTACTTCGCCCTCATCCTCCTCCTGCGCGCCTGGTACACCCGGACCCACGCCCAACGTCAGGCGCTCCGCGCCCGGCTGGGAGCCATCCCCACCTGGCAGCACGCGACGGGCTTCGCCCTGATCCTGCTCTTCGTCAGCGGTGCGTATGCGCTGCCCGACCGCCGGCTGCACGTCCACGTGCTCGATGTGGGATACGGGGACGCGCTCTTCATCACCACCCCGGCCGGGCGGCAGATCGTCATCGACGGCGGTTCTGAGCCCCGGCAGCTGTCCACGGCGGTGGGCCGCCGGATGCCCTTCTGGGATCGTCAGCTCGATCTCGTCGTCCTCACCGCCCCCACGCCGGAGCGGATCGCGGGCCTGGTTCCCCTGCTGGAGCGCTACGAGGTGGACTACGTCGCCACCGGTGCCGATGCGGGAAGCGGTCCCTCCTATGCGCGTTGGACGGAGCTGCTGGCCCAACGCCCTCCGGGGACGACGGAAGTTCTCTGGGCCGGCGCCGTATGGGAGATCGAAGAGGATTTGACCCTGCGGGCGCTCTGGCCCCCACCCGAGGTAGAGGACGGCCCCCTGGTGCTCCAGCTCACGCACGGCGAGGTGACTTTCCTGTTTGCGGGCGGGGCCACCACCCTGGTCGAAGAGCAGCTGGTGGCGGAGGCAGGAACACGATTGCGCAGTCAGGTGCTGCTGGTACCCCGTCAAGGAGCGCAAACGGGGACGACGGGGCCCTTCGTGCGGGCCGTCTCCCCCGAGGTGGCAGTGATCAGCACGGGGGTCAGGGGACCGGCGCCTCAGGTACTTGCCCGGCTTCTCGACGCGGAGGTCTACCGCACCGACCAACACGGCAGCATCGAGCTCCTCTCCGACGGGCGGCGGCTCCAGGTCCACCCGCGACACTAGCGCAGCGTAAGGCCGTTCCAAGAAGAGGAGCCATCGCAACTCTGACGTTTTACCAGGGATTTGCTCGAGATGGGGCGTATTTTGAATCTTGGAACTACCCAAACTGCCGCAAGCGCAAGGAGTGTCGCTTACCGGCAGAAGAGCATGGGATAGGGGCTCTCCCGCAGCATCTGATCCACGGCGCTCCCCAGCACGGCCCCCAGCACGGGATTCAACCCGTAGCCTCCCATGACAATCAGGCTGCTCCCCCGGCGCTCCGCCACCTCCAGAATGGCGGCTACGACCGGCCCCTCCTCGGAGACGTAGGCGGCGTGCACACTCCGCTCCTCCAGATAGTGCTGGGCCTGAAGTAACGCCTCCGTCGTCTCCTGATCCTCCTGGCGCACAGCGAGCACCGTCAGCGGAATCTCCCAGCGCCCTGCCAGGTAGGTGGCAACGTAAAGGGCCTCACGCGCTTTGGGGCTGCCATCGTAGGCCAACAGGGCATGCTCCAGAGGACGAGCCTCGCGCGGAACGGCGAGCAGGGGACGGGGTGAACGCAGGATCAGGGTCCGGAATCCCGAACTGAGCCGGGTGAGGGGCTGCGCGCCGGGCGGGTGAGAGAGTTTGACGACGACCAGATCGGTCCAGCGCGCCCGGTCCCGGATGAGTGGATTGACGTTCCCCTTTTCAACGATCAGCTGCCCCTCCACGCCGGCAGCCCAACAGCGCTCGGCAAAGCGCCGCTGGAGGTCGGCAAGGTCTTCCTCCGGCTCCCCCTCTGTGGGATCGCTCACGTGGAGACCGTGGACCCGACCTCCCTCGCGCTGTGCCACGTGGAGGGCCTGCTCCAGAGCCTGCCAGCTGCACTCTCCATCCTTGATCGGGACCAACAGATCGTGGAAGAGCGTGACCTCACCCCGGGGCTCCACCCGCTCGCGCCGCCACTGTCCGGGAGGCGGGCCGGCGCTCAGCCCATCGGGGGTGACAGCTTCGAGAACCTGTTCGCCCAGACGCGCCAGCGCCCTGCCAGGACGGCTGCCAAAACGATCGACCAGGTCCGTCGCCGCGGTGAGAGCATCCACCTCCCAGCCCAGCGTCTCCGCCAGCTCTGCCCGGTGCTCCATCAGCCAGAGGTAGAGATCCGTCTCCGTTCGCTCGGGGAAATCGCGGAGCAGACCCCGCTCGCGAATCACGTGAACCACCGGCAGATAGACAGCATCGTACCAGTGGGTCACCGCCTCTTCGTAGGGAATCTCCCGCTGCTGCTCCAACCCCATGAAATACCGGTGCGTTTGGATGTGCTCTGCCAGCACACCGTACTGACCGGGCAGGGTCACACCAAGATCGGCTTCGGGGCGCAGCTCATCAATGCGCGTGCCCTCCAGAAAATCGGCATACTCAGCCTTGAGGATGACCTCCTCCATGTCGGCCTCCGGGGAGAGGGGGACGCGCGTTTGCAGCTCGTAGACCCGCGCCTGAATGTGTGTTGCGCCCAGCTGGCGGGCCACAGAGATCCGATGATGGCCATCTTTCACGAAATAGGCCGATCCGATCTGATAGAGCTCAATCGGAGGCAGACCCTTCAGGCTGTTGGTGGCAACGAAGACCCGCGCCCAACGGTCCAGCTGGCTGCTGTGTTTGGGCAGAAAGGTGCGAGTGAAGTCGTTATAGCGACCTTCGCTGCCGATCACCGCATCGAGGGGCACATCCTGCAACCCACGCGGCGTCGCCGCCGTCGCCTTGAGCTTGTGGCGCACCTCTTCGTAGGAGAGCAAATCTGTCGAGCGGCCCGTCAACCGGGCCAGCACCTGTTGCAAATCGGCGGCTTGCCGGGCGCGATGGAAATCCTCGGCTGCCCGGGCGTACTGTTTTCCAGGAACCATCTGTCGCTCCTAACCTGGGTTTCTATTCGGAGGTGACATGCTCCCGCCCTGGGGATTGAATAGGAATCAGAGCCAGGGAGGAAGCAAAAAAGAGCAGGGCAAAGAGGGCGAAAATGGTGAGATACCCTACACCGGGGATCTCAGGAGCGAGCACCGTCAGGTGGTCGGCGATGGGGCCGCTGATGTAGGCGCCCACGGCCCCGGCCCCTGCACCCGCCAGGTTCGAGATGCCGAGATAGCGGGCGGCCTCTGCCCTGGGGACCAGACTGGTACCCAGCGCCCAGTTGGCCGTGTAGAAAGCCCCCGTCGCCAGCCCCACGACGACCCCGCCGGCGTACAGCACCCCCAGGTTCTCGGAGACGAGCAGCAGCAGCGTCCCCAATCCCGCCACCAGCCCCGAGGTGGCGACCACTCGCTTCTGCCCGAAACGATCACTGAGCCAGCCACTGGGCAAGGCCGCCACGAGCAGCGATATCCCCACAAACATCATCAGGCGACCGGTAGGCTCGGCGGCGGCGGCGTTGGAGTACCCGAGCCGGGCCTGCAAAAAGTAGAGAATGAAGCCGGAGAGGTTGAAGGCTCCCACCAGAAATGCCAGACGGTTGATCACCCACCAGGTAAAAGCCGAATGGCGCTCTGTGGCACGCATCCCTATCGAGATGCGTACACAGACCCACGTACCGCCACCAATGGCGAAGAGCATCGCCAGCAGACCGACGCCCCCCATACCCACGATGTCCAGTAACGTCGAGTCGAAGGGCCGTAAGAGCGTTCCGACCATTTGCACCATCTCCCGCATGCCCAGAATGACGGCGGTGAAAACGCCGGTCATCAGCAGCAGCCGGAAAAAGGGCTGCCAATCGAGCGGAGGCGGTGTGCTCTCCACCGGGCGCTCGGGGACCAGCAGCGTGAGCAGAATGCTGAACGCCACCCCCCCACCGACGGTGAGAAGCGCCGCGGGGATGTTATCTCGCGTCACCATCGGCACGACGACGTAGGAGACGAAGATGACCGGCAGGGGGACTTCCAGGAGCGCCTTGATACCCGAAAAGCGCCCCTGCAACTCCAGCGGCACCAAATCGGGGATGAGGGCCTGGGTCGCGGCCTGCGCGGTGTTGGCAAAGAACTGGAGCAGGAGATAGAGGCCGAAGAGAATCCAGAAGCCGGTGAAGCCCTCGAGGGCGTCGGTGCCGGCGATAGCCGCCAGGACCCCCAGACAGCCTATCCCGCCCACCAGAATGAAAGGGCGGCGCCGTCCCCACCGGGAGCGGTAGCGATCGCAGAGCAACCCCATGAGCGCCTGCGTGAGCAGCGCCATCATCAGTGCCCAGAGGCGGAGCACGCCGAAATAAGTGGCCTGTCGCGCCGGACCAATGAATCGCTGCACCAGCAAGGGCAGCACAAGCGGAGATAAGGTCTGGGCGATCAGGGAAAGCCCCAGCCAGAAAGCATTCACGGTGAAGACATCGTACCAGCGCAACTCACGATTCACGATTCTATTCCTCAAATATCCGCGATAGGGCGCGGTCCTTCCAGCGTCTCCGGCTGAATACGCAAGATTCCCTCCTCGTCAGGCTTGACCGACCACTTGATGAGGCGAATCTCGCCCTTCTCGATCTCGATGCCGGTAATACAGCGGGGATGGACCCCGCTCCCCACATTATAATAAGCGAGCTCGTCGTCATCTGGAAAGACAGGGCGATGGGTGTGTCCTACCAGCAGGGGCTGCCGGTGCTGCTCCACCCAGGAGAGCAGGCGGCGCTCCACCCGGTTCCGCTTGGTGAAGTTCTGCGCCGGGCTGGTAGGATCGCGCATTCCGAGCAGTTGGAGTGGTTTCCACACCAGGCGCACAATCCACTGACTGAACCACCAGAGGGTGTCGGAAAAAAGGTCGCCCTGATGACCGTGGACCACGAAGATTCGCTTGCCTGTCTCCTCGTGGTGCAGCACCAGCGCCTCGTGAACCGTGATGCCCGGAAAGAGCGGGCGATCCTCTTTGGACACGTCATCGTAGTAGGTCGCCAGCTCGCGCCGCACCCAGTCGGGATCCCGCAGGTAGATGTTGTGATTACCGTACACCAGCTGTAGCCGTCCCGCAGCGTAGAACCTGCTCAGCAGCCAATAGAGGTGGCTGTGGGCGCGCTTGATCAGGGCGAAGTCCGGGGTTTCGAGAAGTTCATCCCCATCCCCCACCTCAATATAAGTGTAGCCGCGCTCGAAGTAGTGGAGGTAGGCATAAAAGGTGAGCATCTGATTCTGAACGGAGTCATCGGCCCAGCTGTTGTCACCCCGGTGCAGATCACCGAAAAGCACGATGCGACTATCATCGTCAAACGTAATCTCCGGCGCCTGCCGCAGCACCTCTGTCAGTCGAGCGTGAACGGACATATCCCCCCTTATTCAGACGCAAGAAGGCGGGCGTGATGGAGCAGCAGCTGAAGCGCCCATCCCGTCACGCCGCCGGCGATGGTCCCCACGAGGGAATGGCCCAGCAGGCCAAAGCTAGCAACGGTCCAGGAGAGGGTGCTGATGATGACCCACCATTCGGCGCGATGCACCCAGCGCCGCAGCACGAACCACTGTCCCGCACTGATACCCAGCCCCAACAGCGCCCCAACGAGCACCGGATCTTCGATGGGAAGCACGATGGCGAGCAACGAACCGACCAACCAACCCACGCCGCTGGCGAGAATCCACCATCCGCTCTGCTGACGAACGCGCTGGCGCAACACAAACCACTGCAACAGCCCCACCCACAAACCGACGGTGAAGCCCGGCAGCAGCACCCAACCCAGGACCCAGCCCAGGGTGGTAGCCAGGACCCACAACAGCCAGTAGGTCCACTCAAACTCAAATTCCGGTGGGCCCGACTCAGTCTCGTCTGAAATGTGATACTTAGGATAAGACATGGTTCTCCCTAATAACAGCCCAAAGTCAAATGTCGAAGGTCAAAAGTCGTTACGTCTCCACGTTCACACGTCATCTTCTGGAAGATCGGCAGACAGGGGCCGTTGTCGCCCCCCATCCCCCTCTACAAGAAGGGCACAACGGGGTGTCAGACGCTCCCCCATCGCTCACGGCTCCGGATAGGCCACGAAGGCGAGCAGCGTCTCCGGATGTTGGTCAGTAGTGAGGAGAAAGCCCCGCTCCCCGAAACGCACTACGCCCTCCCAGTTCCGCGCTGCTTCCCCCAGCACCAGCTGGATGGGTGGGGTTTCCGTCCGTACAATCTGATCGTGATGCAGGGCAAACTCCACCAACCGCTCCACGGTCACACCTTCCGCGTGCGTCGCACCCTGCCCGTGGTGCTCGACCTCCATGTCGAGACCGGGCTGCAATTTGCGCACGTCGCCCGGCCAAAGATAGTTGATGCCCCAGAAGCGCCCCGCCTCATCCAGGGCGGTGACGTCGGTCAGGCGATACTCCAGCGTGGGAAAGGGAAGGTCGCCCTGCGGAGTCAGCGTCTCGGCGTCGAAGCGCCGGGCCACGGGAGAAGGGTTGACGTTGAGGCCCTGGGTCTCGTAGAAGGTAAGTAGCTGCTCGCCCGCCACCAGCAGGCTCTCGTCCGAAAAGTTGTCCAGGGGGGCCTGAGGCGGGAGCTCCACGCGCTCCCGGACGTCCACGACAATCTCCTCGGGCGTCACCCTACCCCGCACCAGATAGCCCATCATCCCGCCGGGAACCCGCGCCTCGATGGTCAGATAGATGGTATCGCCCCGGAAGGCCAGCGCCTCAAAGCCCTCGAAGCCGCGTATCTCCCCCACCCCCTCGGCCCGGAAGGACCACGGACGCGGTTCGAGGGATCCGGTCAGTTCGCCCTCCAGGAAGGCTTCGAGCTCCGTCCGGGACAGAGTGTAGAGGGCATCCCCCAGACGTCCGGGATACTGGGGAAGCAGAACCAACTCGTCGCCGTACCAGGCCAGCCCGGAGACCTCGGCGCGGGAAACGGAGAGCGGTCCGCTCAGCGGAATGAAGACGGGAGGCACCTCAGCGGGGCGGGCGGAATCGAGGGGCACCACCGGCGGCAGGGCCGGCGTTCGACAGCTCGTGAAGAGCATGGAGAGTACCAGTAGCATCCACCAGCGAAGTTTCATGGCTTTACCTGTAAATGAGCAGCGCGTAGACGTCTAGTGAGAGCGCCAGCTCGGTGCCGGAAAAGGTGAACGGCGCTGCGTCGGGGGAGAGCACCTCGCCGCGCACCGATTCCGCAAAGATGACGCGGACGGTCTGGGGCGACTCGGCGTAGTTGACGAGGTGGAACTGCCGCTGCTCCCCCTGTCGCCACGGCTCGACCAACACCGGTGTCTCCATCTCCACCCGGGGAAAACGCACCGCACCCACCACCTCCAGGAGCGTCGCGCGCTGCGCCTCGGGTGGCAGGTCGAAGCCCGGGGAGCGCATGAAGTGGCGCTCGGTCAGCCCGCTGCGGTCGATGAGCGCGCGGGCCCAGCGATAGCGGAAGTAGGCGCGGTAGGCGGCGCCGAGGAAGCCGGCAGCGAGGGCCCGGAGGCGCGGATGGCGCGCCAGGAAGGAGGGAGGTGCCGGCGCCCAACCGGGCAGGGCGGAGACGTCAATGAGCGCGATCTCCTCCGGGAGCTGCCACTCCTCCGGCAGCGGCGCGACGTGCAGCAACGTTGTCACCCCGACCAAATCGGCAGCGGAGCGCACCGTTCGCCAGGGGATACCGGCCCGCAGCAACGTCTGGCCCGCGCCGAAGTAGAGGGGCGCCAGCGCGCCCCACCGCTCCCATAGCGCCGCGCCGGGATGAAGGAGGGCGACCTCGGCGGCGGGCTCGCGGTCGGTGTAGAGGCCCGCACGCTCCGACAGCCACCGATGGTACACCCCAATCGCCTCGCGCTCCTCGCCGTACTGTTCGGCAGTAAGCAAAGTGAAAGTGCCGTCCGCCTCGACGAACTCCGTCCCCTTCACGACCAGCGTCGCACCACAAGCGGCAGCCTCGGCGATGGCTTGCTGGAAGCGCCGCCCCGAATAGACCCGGTCGAAACCGATGCCCTTGTCGTAGGGATCAACACTCAGGGGCGTCTCACCAATGAGGGCGCGAGCCGTGCGAAGGGTGAGGGCGTTGTTAACGAGGCGCTCCGGCCCCGCCTGCTGCCCCCCCCGCCACGCCGGCAGGCCATAATCCTCGATCATGATCACGTCCTGCACCTTTGCCAGCGCCTCCAGATCGATGCCGTAGGTCACATAGCTGGGCCGCATCACCGCGTCGAAGTCGTTGGCGCTGATGAGAATCTCGGGGTTGAGCTCCCGGGCGTAAGCCGCGAGCTCCGCGAGGGTAGTGGTTACCTCGTCGGCGCGCCAGCGCAGATACTGCCGGCTGCGCTCGTCGCCCTCCGGGTCGAGCTGCCGGGGAATCTCCAGGCCCGTCGCCTCACGGAAGGCCTCACGGCAGCTGGGACAGTAACAGCCGGCACTGCCCATCCAGGCCCCCGCGCTGTATTGGGGCTGCGTCCCGTGCCAGGGATTGTCGAAGAAGACGCCATCGGCCCCTGCCTGCACGATCCCCCAGACCATCTGCCGCAGATGATCCCGCCAGTCGGGATGGCGCCAGCAACTCATGTAGCGCCCGGTGTAGTAGTAGAAGGGGCGTCCCCGGGGATCCTGAGCATACCAGTCCTTCGCGGCGTAGGTGCCGGCGACCACGTAATTGGAGAGCTGAACGTAGCCAAAGACGCGGATGCCGGCAGCCTGATAGACGGGGAGCGCCTGCCGGAACGCCTCCCAGTCCTCCCGCTCAACCTCCGGTGGGAAACCCCAGTTATAGGTGAGGTAAGCCCAGTTGCAGGAGGCGGCGCGGGCCAAGCGCGTGACCCCGGTCAGGGTGTGCGCCTCCAGATGGACGGATTCATCGACCGGGGCGTCCATGAACTTGAGACGGTTCATGCGGATGGTCCCGGGACCGGCCCAGAGATAGACCGGGCGGTGGTGCCCGATGGCGAAGAGGGGAGCGGGAGGGCTTCCCCCAACGCGGTCAGCCGGCCCCTCACCCATCGCTACGCTTCCGTGAGGATGCGCCAGGCACGGCGATAGCGACGGAGGCGCTCAACGTCCTCCTCGCGCAGCTCGGGCAACCGGCGGATGTCCATGTTGTCGGTCAGGTCGGCGAGCTTCACCTCGCGTGCCAAAGGATGGGGCTTGATACGCCGGACAAAGGCCTCGTAGGGCTCACCGGGACGGCGGCTGAGAATATCGACCGCCGCCACCACCTCGGGGGGATAGCCCAGCTCCCGCAGGTCGGCGGCGGTGTAATCGCTGTCTTCCAGCACATCGTGCAGCACGGCGACCATCTTGGCCGTTGGGGTCTTGACCATCCCCATCACCTCCAGAGGGTGAAGGATATAGGGCTGTCCCCCCTTCCCCACCTGGCCCCGGTGCACCTCGACGGCGAGTAGAATAGCATCCTCCAGCGTTCTCATCACTTCCCTCCCCTCTCGACCGCATCTGCACACTCCGCCAGCGCCTGCTCGAACTCTGCCCGCAGTGAAGCCCGCTCTTCTTCGGGCAGAAAGGCGACGTCGATGGCGTTGGAGATCGCCTGGCAGATCATCTCCGGCGTAAGACCGATGGCCTCCATGGCGACGAGATATTCGTCCGTCAAGGTCGTATCGCTGACGCTGGGATCGTCGGTATTGATGGTCACCTTGAGCCGCAATCCAAAGAGATCCCGCAACGGATGGAGCGAGAGCCCGCGGACGACCCCCGTCTGGAAGTTACTGGTAGGACAGACCTCCAGCGCAATCTCCCGCTCGTACAACATGCGCACCACGTCGGAATTCTCGACGACATGAATCCCGTGCCCGATGCGCCGGGGATGGAGATAGTGTAGGGTCTCCCGCACGCTCTCCGCGCCCAACGCTTCTCCCGCGTGGGCTGTGACCGCCAGCCCGGCCTGACGGGCCCGCAGAAAAGGGGCCGCAAAAGCCCGGGGCGAGTATGTGGCCTCGTCACCGGCGAGATCGATGGCCCGCACCGTCAAGCCGTAAGTGGCGATGGCCAGATCCACGATCTCTTCGGCGACCTCCACCGATTCCTCCCGCCCGATCTGCAAGATCAGACAGGTGCGGGTCCCCGTCTCCCTTTCGGCTGCCCGGACAGATTCGATGACCCACTCGACAACATCCATCAGGGGGAACTCCTGCACCCGGGCCAACGCTACGGGATTGAAGCGGAGTTCCAGGTAGCGGATGTGGTCCTCGGCAGCATCCACGACCGCTTCGTGGGCGATGCGCTGCACGGCTTCTTTTGAGGTGTAGAAATGGCGGAGGAGCTTGAACTTCTCCAGGAAGCGGTGGAAATCAGGAGGATCGTTGGTGACCTGGACGTAGGGACGCAGCTGCTCAATATCATAGCTGGGCAGATCGATCCCGTGCTCCAGCGCAATATCCGCGAGCGTCTGCAGGCGCAGCGAGCCTTCCAGATGCCTGTGCAGGTCGATCTTGGGAATACGAGATGCCCAGACGGTCAAATCCTGATGTGCAAGCGATGATATCAACGATGTGTTCATAAGAGATCAGAGCTTCCTCACTAACCACCCCCAATAGATAAGGGTCACCACCAAACTGATCCCTACGCCGAGCGCCAGGGGCAGATGGAAAGCCAGAAGCGCAAAGAGGGGAGAGAGCAGGAAAGGAGGGCCATGTACCAATGCCGCATTGGAAAGCAGCACGTACCCCAATAACGCAACGCCCAGAAAAACCTCTCCGACGATAAACCACCGATAGTGCTCGGCCATGCGAGTGACTTCGGTCATCCGGCGGCTGAAGTTGAACAGCAGCCAGGTGGCATAAAGCGCGCCAACCACCGCCAGCACGCTCAGGTGTGAGGTTAACACCTGAAGCTGGGTCATAAATCCGAGCCTCCCATCATTCGCGCATAAAGATTGGAGCCCAACACCATCAAGGCTAACCCCGCACCGGCCAGGCAGAGATTGGCGACGGGATCACCGGTAAAATCCGGGAGCGGTCCGGCCTGCGGGATCCGTATAACGTACCTTCCGGCACCGTAGAGCGTAAGCAAGACAACGATGACGTAGAGCTGATAAAAGGTCGGTTTGCCCGAGTTCTTCTGGAAGAAGCGCGCGATCCACATGAGGACCACCTCAATGATGAGAATGCCGCTCCACGCCACCACTGCGAGGGCAAAATTGACCCAGATCACCGCTGCTCCTTCATCATGGACGAAACATCTCAACGTCGGATAAAAGCTTTGATAAAGGACTCCGCCATCTGCTGCGGGGTCCCACTCATGATACCCTCGCGCCCCATGAAGGGCTCCAAAATATGGATACCGTCGGATTCGATCTCGAATTGTCGGATGTGCGTGTCGTGGGCACTTCCCCGCATTTTGAGCACGATGATCGCCCGGCGGATGGTACTCTCGATCTCCACGTAACGCAGCATCACGTAAGAATCGACGAGAAAGCTGATACTGATGTCACCCGCCTCTTCCTCAGCATCTCCCAGCAGCGCATAAGCCTCCCGCGTCAGCACAGCAGTCAACCCCTCCCGTTTGAGCGCGTTGAGGAAGCCGTAGACCAACGTGCGGAACTCGATGGGGTCCTGAGAGAGCCGCTCAAAATGCGAGAGACTATCGATGAGGATCCGGCGGGCACCGATGCGCCGGATGATACCCTCGATACGCCCGTTGAAGCGCTCCAGATCTACTTTGGTCACCTGAGGGCTGGTCATGATGACCTGGAGCAGATTTCGCTCTTCCAACTGCCGAAAATCCCAGCCAAAAGAGGCCGCATCGCGATAGTACTGTTCGGGAAACTGCTCAAAGGTGAGGATGATGCCCGGCTCCCCCTGCATCGCGCCCTGATGGATGAATTGCATGCCCAACGTCGTCTTACCACAGCCGGGCGCTCCCTCGACCAGATTGGCGGTTTCCCGCACGAAACCTCCGTGCAGCATCTTGTCCAGGCCGGGAATCCCGGTACTGGCCCGGTCCTCTCGGGCGTGGATTTCCTGGCGACTCATCAGCTGCCTCCTCTATCCCTTGCGCATGTCGCGGATGACGTGGTAGACCGCTCGAACCCGAAATTCACGATCCGCGCTGGCTGCGATGAATTTCTTCAGCTGAACTCGCACTTCTGGATCATCGGTGAGGGCATAGATGACCATGTCTCCCATCCGGGTCTGTTCCAGGAGGCCCCGCTGCGCCAGCTCTGCCAGTTCCAGCTCCACCGTCTCATGATCCCGGCCCGCGTAGCGTGCGATGTTCTCTACCGTATCGATAGTGTGGGGATTGTGGTAGAAGAAATAGAGGAGATCCCACTTGATAAAGGAATTCACGTATTGACGCAAAAATGTCAGGAGCTCCGGATCGATACTCTCCAGATACACCCGACTGGTCAGACTCTCATGACTCATGCGACCTCCACCCACTTGCCGCGTTATCGTCAGCCGGCTGCCGCGCGCTGATCGGAACGCCAGTGACAATGCTTGTATTTCTTTCCGCTGCCGCACCAGCAGGGATCGTTGCGACCGGGCAACTCCCGGCTCGTGTGAGGCGTCGGCTCCTGCGCCGGCTGGCTCCCTGCACGCAAGGCCTGGAGTTGGGGACGCCGGAGGGTAAGATTGGGACGGCGGCGTGTACTGCGGGCCGTCTGCGATTGGGGAACGAGGAAGAGCGAGCGCACGATCGCACTCTGAACGGAGTCCAACATCTCCTGGTACATATCGAAGGCTTCCTTCTGATAGGCGACCAGGGGCTTCTGCTGCCCGATGGCCCGCAGGCCGATGCCCTCGCGCAACACGTCAAGATCGGTCAGGTGACGGACCCAGTGATCATCCAGCGTGCGGAGCATCAGCTGCCGGTCACGATAGCGGCGATACGCCTCGGTCACAATCTCTCGCAGCGCCGTCTCCGCCTCTGCTGACAACCGGCGTATGGGACTATCAGCCCAGCCGTCGTATTGCTCGCCCAGGGCTGCACGGCACTGGCGCACCACGAGGGCGTGGAAGGGATGATCACTCTCCTCCAACCGGTGCAGCGAAAGCTCCTCCTGGCGCAGGACCTGATAGGCCTGCTCACCCAGCTGCGCGTACATCGCATTGTAGGTCTGCTCCACTGCCTGGAGTAGCCGGGCGACGATCTCCTGCGGCTCATGGTGGATGAGTTCCTCGGGAGTCAATTGGCGGGGCACGGGCGCGAAACGCCGCAGCTCCGCCAGCATCGTACTCAGATCCCAGTCGGCGGGATTCTCGGCGGCGGTGTGAGTAAGCACCACCTTCCGGAGCTCCTCTTCCGTCATCTCCAGGAGATCCTCCCGCAGATCCTCACGAGAGAGGATCTTCTGGCGCTCGGCGTAGACCACCTCCCGCTGCTTGTTGACGACGTTGTCGTACTCGAGGACGTGCTTCCGAATATCGAAGTTGTAGCCCTCCACCCGCTCTTGGATAGAGCTGATCATCTTGGTGAGCACGGAGAACTCCAGGGGGGCATCGTCCATGCCGGCGCGCTCCATCCACGGCTGAAGGCGGTCGCCGCCGAAGCGACGCATCAGATCGTCCTCCAGGGAGACGTAAAAGCGGCTCGAGCCGGGTTCGCCCTGGCGTCCGGCCCGCCCCCGCAACTGGTTGTCAATGCGGCGGGCCTCGTGACGTTCGGTGCCGATGACGTGCAACCCACCCAACTCATAGACCCGCTCGCGGTTCAGCTGGCACTCACGCACCTTGTCGCGCAGAATCTCCGCCCACCGCTCGGGGAAGTGCTCCACAGGATCCGTCCCTTGCCGCGCGAGACGCAGGGCTTGCTCCCAATCCTGCGAAGGAATGGCCGTGAGCTCAATTTCCTCGCGACGCATCTGATCGCGAGCCAGGCCCTCCGGATTGCCGCCCAGCAGAATATCGACACCCCGGCCCGCCATGTTCGTAGCGAGGGTGACTGCGCCGGGACGACCGCCTTGCGCGATGATGACCGCCTCTCGCTCGTGATATTTGGCGTTGAGCACGTTATGAGGAATGCGGCGGCGCTTCAAGCCTGCGGAGAGACGCTCGGAAGTCTCGATGGCTGCCGTCCCGACGAGCACCGGGCGCCCTGCCTCGTGGGACTGCCGGATCTCCTCGATAACGGCATCGAACTTGGCGCGCTCCGTCTTGTAGATCTGGTCCGGCATATCGAGCCGCCGGTAAAACCGGTTCCCCGTCGGCCCGTCAAAAATCGTGACCCGGATCTGCTCGTGGCCGTTGATCGCGCCGGCAAAGGCCACGCCCGTCTCCGCAGGGACCACCTCGCGCTCCTCAAGATCGCCAAAGCGGGCGCGATACTCGACGTTGGTGGGCAGCACGGTCACCTCAAGATCGTAGATCCGCCGCAGCTCCTCTTCCTCCGTCGCGGCAGTACCTGTCATGCCCGCGAGCTTGTCGTACATGCGGAAGAAGTTCTGGAAGGTGATGGTGGCGTAGGTCAGCGACTCCCGGCGGATATCCACCCCCTCCTTGGCCTCGATGGCCTGGTGCAATCCCTCAGAATAACGGCGCCCGAACATCATCCGCCCGGTGAACTGGTCGACAATAATGATCTCGCCCTCCCGCACCACGTACTCCTTATCCCGCTGGAAGAATTCCTTGGCGCGCAGGGCGTTATCGAGATAAGCGAGCATGTGGGCGTGCTGGGAATCGTAGATGCTCTCGCCCTCCGGAATCCCCACGAGTTCCTCGACCCGCTGCACCCCTTCTTCGGTGAGCATAGCGATCTGCGTACGCTGATCCAGCTCGTAGTCCACCTCCGGCTGCAAACGGGGTACAATTCCCGCGAACCGCTGGTAGAGCTCCGAAGACTCCTCGGCTGGGCCCGAGATGATGAGTGGGGTCCGCGCTTCGTCGATAAGGATGCTATCCACCTCATCAACGATGGCGTAGTGGAGCTCCCGCTGGGTACATTGTCCCAAGTCGTGAACCATGTTATCACGGAGATAGTCGAAGCCGAACTCGTTGTTGGTGCCGTAGGTGATGTCCGCGCGGTAGGCTTCCTTGCGGGTGATGGGACGCAGATATTGCAGGCGATCATCGTCGGACGTATAGGTGGGATCATAGAGGAAGGAGGCTTCGTCGGGCCGCCCTCCCCCCGACTGGATGACGGCCACGGTCAAACCCAGAGCATGATAGACCGGCCCCATCCACTGAGTGCCGAACTTGGCCAGATAGTCGTTGGGGGTAACCAGATGCACGCCCCGACCGGCGAGGGAATTCAGATAGAGCGGCAAAGTGGCCACGAGGGTCTTCCCCTCACCCGTCCGCATCTCGGCGACCTGACCCTGGTGTAGGATCATCCCTCCAATCAGCTGCACATTGTAATGACGCAGGCCAATAGTGCGCCGGCTCGCCTCGCGCACGGCGGCGAAAGCCTCAACCAGCAGGTCATCCAGGCTCCGGCCCTGTGCCAGCAGCTCCCGGAACTCCGCCGTCTTCATGCGCAACGCCTCGTCGTTCAGGCGCTCGTACGTGGGCTCCCGCTCGTTAATCTCTTGAACAATTTGTTGTAAGCGCGCGATCTCTCGATCATTGCGACTACCAAAGACGCGCTTCAAGAATCCTATAGGCATGGGTATACCAATCTCTCCACTTCTCAAAGGTGTAGGATCATTATACCACGGCGAAGGGCCCTGCCAATGGTCGGGGATGTCTGACATGGCTGGCCCCCCGGAGAGGGGGATCCGGGGGGCCACCAGCCAAGGAAAGGAGGAGAGGTGTGATAAACCGTTAGAAATCGGTTGTTTCACGTCCTCAATGATCTGGTTCCATGATAAGAAAAATCCTTAGCTAGGCATAGTGACGAACGTCTACAAAAGCCATGACCTCTATCAACAGGCGCACGCAGAAGAGCCGCCGGAACGCCATGAGAAGACGGGGGCGCACTTTGTACCGGAGAGCGCTCGCTGCCCTGATTCCAAACGAGAATTTCCCTCAACCCCAATTTATGCTACACTGGAGGGGCAATGCCTTAGGTATCCATTCTACCACCCAGGAGGGAACATGAACGAGCACACTGGCAATCTACCCGGGACTGACGTCAGCCGGGAGGCCGTTGGGGAGGACCTTAGAGTTCAACAAGGCAGCATCGAGCATGCCGAAGCCGACAAGATTCACGTGGAGCAGGGCGGGATCGGTCGTGCCGAAGCTCGCTTCGTGGACGTTGTCGAGGGGGGAATCGGGCTCGCGCAGGGTGAGAACGTGACCGTCAGCGAGGGAGGAATCGGCGTCACCATCGCCAGGAACGTGCGACTGGAGCAGTCCACCGCCGCCTTGGTCGCCGCCACCAACATCGAGGGCGAGAACGTCACCATCCTCTTCGATCTGCGCGCCGCGCTGCTCTTCGGGGTCGTGGTCGGCATCGTCATGGGACTACTGCGATTCCTTATCGGCGGCGAAGAGAGTGAAAAGGATTAGGCAAAACCCACCAAGAGAAGAGGCGGCGCTGGTAGCGCCGCCTCTTGTTGTTTGCAATGAAGGCCGAAGGGGTTACGTTTGCAGCGCAGTCTCCACAACCTTGGTGAAAGCCTGCGGGTCGCGCACGGCCATATCAGAAAGCATCTTCCGATTGAGCTGAATGTCGGCGTTATTCAGCGCGTTGATCAGCTGACTGTAGGTTGTGCCATTCATGCGAGCCGCCGCATTGATGCGGGTGATCCACAAACGTCGAATATCGCGCTTCTTGTTGCGACGGTCGCGATAAGCATACACGCCAGCGTTCAGCAGCGCCTCATTAGCCCGGCGATAGAGCCGACCGCGGGTACCGTAGTACCCCCTGGCCCGGCGAATAAGTTTCTTATGACGACGACGGCTTACAATTCCACCTTTAACACGCACTATACACCTCGCCTAGTCCTTTTTTCCCAGGTAGGGCGCCAGCCGCTTCACCCGGCGAATGATCCCTGGCTCTTTGACAACCAACATCTCGTCGAACTGACGCCGCACGCTCTTCGGCTTCTTGCGCCGGAGGTGGCTCTTGCCCATCCGAGTGCGCATCAGTTTTCCCTTACCCCCCTGGCTGCGGCGAAAGCGCTTGGAGGTTGATTTATGAGTCTTGACTTTAGGCACGCTCTTACTCCTTCTTCACTTTTTACTAGGCGCCAACAGCATCAGCATCGTTCGCCCATCCATCTGTGGCTTTTGCTCTACCATGGCAACGTCTTCCAGCTCATTGATGATAGTGTTCATCTGATCCAGGGCCACTTCCGGATAGGTAATCTCTCGCCCCCGAAAGCGCACCCGCACCTTCACCTTGTTGCCATCCTCGAGCCAGCGACGCGCGTCTTTGATCTTGAAGCCCAGGTGATGCGGATTGGTCTTAGGTCGAAGGCGAACCTCCTTGACCTCGACCTGTTTCTGAGCCTTCCGCGCCTCGCGCTCTTTCTTCGACTGCTCGTATAGAAATTTGCCGAAATCCATGATGCGGGTAACCGGCGGATTTGCGTTGGGCGAAACTTCGACCAAGTCCAACCCGGCCTCCTGGGCCAGATTAACGGCCTCGTTGATGTCTTTGACGCCCAGATTCTCGCCTTGATCCGAGATGACACGCACCTCGGGCACCCGGATCTGATGGTTGATGCGATACTTTGACTTACTGATGGCTGCCCCCTTACTCATCCTCGTTTATAATTCACAAAATACACGCCGTTATCATAGCATGAATAACGACGATGTCAAACTCTCATTCGAGGATTTGGCCTACGCCCACTCACCGACCTCCAACCGGCTAGACAGACGCCCCAACTTCACTTAACGCGCAAACGCCAGCCCTCCTGCAAGTAGTCCGCGTCACGGGGCAATCCCCGGCTGTCCCAGAGATGAGCGTTCCAGCGCCAAAACTGCTCTTTGGTCAACTGGTGACGGTTGATAAGTCCCCACACCGTATCACTGGTCTTCACCGTCACGTAGACGGGTTGGAGGACCGGAACGCCCGGTGCAGCCAGCTCCGTCTCTGTCTCCCTATCCTCCATGCGACAGGCCACAGCCGCTGCCTGCAAGATGGGCCACAGGGCCTTTTCAGTTGCGGCTGCGTGATAGACGCTGAAGAAGTCCACACCGTGTCGCAACACCGCCTCCACCCAGGGAATAAGAAACTCCGGCAAGAGGGGGGCGTTCCCTCCCCCGTTCAGCGGAGAGAGGACGGGATAGATGGGCGGTGTGCGCCCCCAGATCAGACTCAGCTCACTCAGGGAGCGATAGATCCCCTCATCGATGACCTGGGCCGGCTCTCCCCCCCGGGTCGGGAAACACAAGGGCATCCAGCCCCCCTGACAGAGTGGGGCCAACACCCGGAGCGCCTCTACATCGGGTAGGTCGGAGAGCGGCGGGCTGGCCAGGACCAACCGCTCCAGCGGCAACGGCCCCTGCTCCAGAGCCTGGGCCAGAGGACGCAGCTGATTCCCCGTCACCAACCCCCGTCCCAGGAAGAGAACAACCGCATCGTAATCCAAATCAAACGCATGCTGCAAGGTCGGCACTGTCTCCTGCGGAAGATAATCGGTGATTTGAAGCCAGGCCAGCGCATGAAGCCCCAACGAGCGAGCACGCGGTCGCAGCTCACGTGCCGTATCCGGGAAATAGAAGGGACCGTGCCCTACCTTGATCAACAGATGCGTTGCCTCGGTCCGGGTCGCCATTTCCACAGCGCGCTGGAGGTCATAGGAATGTGCCAACCATATACCTTTGCCGCAGAGTTTAATCATACCTTCCTCCTTTGCAACCATGACCGAGTCATTATAACCGACTTAAAGCAGATCGCAACACATCACTTCCCTTTCCTGACCCTCGTGCTATAGTGGAGAAACACAAGTACAGAAGCTCTATTCTGCCCCCAGAGGATGGGCTCCGGAGCCGCGAGCAATAGAGTCTGTACATCTATTACTTACTGTCAACAAGCCGAAAACGAGCGTTGCAAGCCGACTATATTGAGCAGATGTTAGGTTTTCGGCCCTTGGGGTCTGTAAAAGAACACCTTCCCGCGTCCACGCCCCCGGGGATGGGGGGCTGAGAGCGAAAAACGGGAAGCTATATTTTTACGGACCCTTAGCGGTGTTTTATCTTAGTATGGAGGCACACTATGAACTTTCCTGAACCCTTTTACCGCTGGCGTCCTCATCCCTGGCACGGGTTAAGTGTCGGGCCAAATGCACCTCAGGTTGTCCACGCCTACATCGAGATCACCCCCTTCGATCTCATCAAATATGAGATCGACAAATCCACCGGCTACATGTTTGTCGACCGCCCCCAGCGGACCTCCTCCCAACCCCCCACCCTCTACGGTTTCGTCCCCCGCACCTACTGCGGGGAGCGCGTTCAGGCGCTTTCTCCCGAATCCGAGCGGGGGGACGGGGATCCCCTGGATATCTGCGTGATCAGCGAGCGCCCTCTCAACCGGGCCGAGGTGATTCTCAATGCGCGCGTGGTCGGGGTCATCCAGGCGATCGACGGCGGGGAGGCGGACGACAAAATCATCGCTATTTTGGAAAACGACCGCTTCTGGGAGAACGTCAAGGACATCTCGGAGCTGCCGGAGGTGCTGGTCAACCGGCTACGCCACTATTTCAGCACCTACAAGATGGTGCCCGGCGGTGAGGGGCAGATGGCCATCAAGAAGATTCTGGATCGAGAATATGCCCTTGAGGTCATCAAGGCCGCCATGGAGGACTACGACGAAGCCTACGGCAGCTGATCGGGTTCTCAGGCTCCTCCTCTGCCTGATGGTGTTGCTGCTTCCTGCCTGTAGAGAGGAAGCAGCACTGACGCCCCCTGCCCCCCTTGCACAGACGAACACGCCCCCCCTTGCGACGCTCACCCCGGCGCCCACCCCGGTCCCCTCTCCCACGCCTCTCGTCACCGCACCCCTCGATGGAGTTCCCCAGCATCGCCTCGACGTGCTCCTCGACTACGACGGCGGTCGGCTGGAGGTCTCGCAGCGCGTGCGGCTGCACAACCCGACGGCGGAGACCTGGCAGGAGCTCGTGCTCTTCGTCCCTCCGGCCCATCTGCCTGACTTCACCATCTCCGGCGCAGAGGTGACGACGCGCCAGGCCACCCACACCGTCAGCCCCACCCTGGAGGGGGTGATGTATCGGGTGACCCTGCCCCTCCCATTGGCCCCGGGCGACCCCGCCGCGCTCGAATTCAGCTACGCGATTGCCATCCCCCCCGTCGCCCCCACCGACTGGCCCCCCGTGGGCAATCTCGGAGCGGGAGCGCGGCTGCTCCAGGCGGGGGATTGGCACGCCGTCCTCGCCCCCTACGACGCAGGAGTGGGTTGGCGCACCTGGTCTTACCATCCCGTGGGGGACCCCACCGTCTATCCCCTCGCCTCCTTCGAAGTGGAGCTGAGCACGCCCCCAGACGTGGTAATCGCCGCCCCTGGCGCCCTCGTCAGCGAGGGCCCAAGCTCCCGCTATCGCCTGACCGGAGCCCGCAACTTCGCCTTTCTCGCAAGCCGCGAGTACGAGGTCGCCCAGGCAGAGGTAAACGGCATTCCTGTATCCTCCTTCTACCTCCCCGAACACGCCGAAGCCGGCCACGGGCTGCTCCGCGTGGCCGAGCGCTCGCTTCAGCTCTTCACAGAGTACTACGGCCCCTACCCCTACCCGGAGCTGGTCATCGCGGAGAACGCCTACTACGGGGCCATGGAGTACTCGGCCCTGATCAGCATGAGCGGCTACGGCTACGGCACCTACGACGGCAGCCCCTATTCGCTGCTGCTACCCCTCACCGTCCACGAGATCGCCCATCAATGGTGGTTCGGCGCGGTGGGCAACGATCAGGTGCACGAGCCTTGGCTCGATGAGGCCTTTGCCAAGTACAGCGAGCTGCTCTACCTGGAGCGATATCATCCCGAAGCGCAGGCCTGGTGGTGGGAGGCCCACATCGACCGCTGGGAGCCCTCGGGCCGCCTCAATCGCACCATCTACGACTTTGAGGGAACGCCCGCTTACATCCACGCCATCTATGGGCTGGGCGCTCATTTCATGGCGGAGTTGCGCAACCTCATGGGCGACGAAGCCTTCTTCACCTTTGTGCACAACTATCGCGCCGCCCACGACGGCGAGCTGGTTACCCCCGCCGATTTCGTGGAGAGCGCGGAGGCCCACAGTCAGGTCGATCTGGAACCGCTCTTTAGCAAATACTTCGGGCCTTGAAAAACGCGCCTTCTCCGCCGCTCAGGAGTGAGCAGAGGGAGAAGCCTCCGTCTGAAGCGCAACCTGGGGATGCGCCTCCCGCCCCCGCACGAACCAGCGATGCACCAGGAAGACGGAAAGGGCGTAGGAGAGAATGGTCGTCATGAAGACCGGATCGAAGCCGTAAAGCTCCTGAAGGGGTCCGCTCACGGAGGGACTGACGGCTCGGCCCAGATTCCAGATCATACTGTAGAGACTCGCTGCCATGCCCCGCGATTCCGCTTCCGCCTCCTCCATCACCATGGTCTGATAGACCGGTCCGGAGAGATTCATCAACGCCAGGCGGAAGAAGTAGGCGACCATGGCAACCCCCACGTGGGGGACAAAGCCCAGCAGAACCAGGAAGAAGATGGCCACCCCTTGGGTAATGACCACCGTGCGCGCCTTCCCCCACCGTTCCGCGAGAATGGGTGCGATGAGAATCGCCACGCCCATGGCCAACGAGCCAAAGCCAAAGAGCGAACCGATAGCCTCGTCGGTCATTCCGTAACGAAAGCGGAAGAAGACGTTCATGAAGGGCATGAGCATCCCCGCCCCGAGCGAGAGCACCAGGGAGGGCACCAGCAGGCGGCCCATGCTCTCCCGGTTCTGCCAGAGAACGCGCAGCGGTGCCCGGGGATCCTGATGCACCAGCGGTTTATCGAGACGAAGCCAGACGAGGGGCAACAGCGCGAGCAAACTGACAATGGAGGTCAACCCCAGCGACCAGGCGTAGGCCGGGCTGGAGGTGGGCTCCACCCCCAGCTGCAAGGCGACGAGGGTGGGCAAGTAGCCGCCCACGAAATTACCCAGGAAGGCGGACATCGTCGAGATGCCCGAGCTGAAGCTAAAGAGGTGGGTGCGTTCGGCCTCGCTGCTGTGTTCCATCAGGAAGGGAGCCGCGGTGACGCTGAAGAGGCTCATCCCTACCCCGCGCAGCACGCTGGCGGCGATCAGGCCCGTGGGCGTCGGCACGAGCAGCATCCCCAGCTGAGCCACTGCCGAAAGAAAGCCGCCGAGCAGGAAGGTGCGCTTCCGCCCAATCAGATCACTCAAGTAGCCCGCCAGGAGCGCCATCCCCAGCGCGGTCAAAGCCGGCACACTGATCAGAACGCCGAGAAAGTCACGCCGATAGCCCAGACTGAGGATGTAGAAGTTGAAGAAGAGCTGGAATACCCCATGGGCCGTTCCCTGTAACATCGACGTCAATAGATAAAGGCGGGCTTCTGGTGAGAAGCGCCGCACGTTCGATAAGTACTCCCGTAACGTATTCATGGTTCTCCTATTTATCCTTTGCCAGGCTAACTATATCTTCTCGAGGGGATTTGTCAACCCTTGGGCCGTGAGTATAATGGGAGCATGAACAACCTGAGGATGATCAAGACAGCCCTCCCGGCGGATGTGATCGTTCATAATAGAGGCACCTCGGCGCTGCTCTTATCCCTCACCCTACGCCTATCCCACTCCACGAACAGGATTGATCCATGATTGAACTCGTGTTTCTGGGCACAGCGGCTTCGGCCCCTTCCATCCAGCGCGGGCTCCCCGCCCAGGCGGTTCTCTACCGTGACGAACGCTTTCTCGTCGATTGTGGGGAGGGCACCCAGCGCCAGATTCTCCGCAGCGGGCTGGGGTTTCGCCGCTTGGAGAAGGTGCTGATCACCCACGGGCATCTTGACCACATCCTCGGTCTGGGGGGACTTATCTCTACCTTCGCCCGGTGGGAAGCCGTGGAGAAGATAGAGGTTTACGGCGGGCGCTGGGCGCTGGAGCGGGTATCCGACCTCCTCTTCCGCGTGGTGCTGCGAGGCGCTCGCCCCCCCGTTCCCCTAGAACTGAGAGAGGTCCAGGCAGGGCTGGTGCTGGAACGAGAGACCTTCGAGCTCCTCGCTTTCCCCACCGTCCATCGAGGACCGGGCAGCTTCGGTTACCTCTTCCGCGAGAAGTCCCGGCGGCCCTTCTTGCCCGAACGGGCCGAGGCCCTGAGTGTGCCCGCCGGCCCTATCCGGCGCGATCTCGTCAACGGCAAGGCAGTGACTCTGGCAAACGGGCGCGTAATCGCGCCCGACGATGTACTCGGCCCGGAGCGCCCCGGCATCTCCGTGGCGCTGACGGGTGATCTCGCCCGCACCGATAACCTCATCCGCGCCGTCCAGAACGTCGACCTACTGGTCTGCGAGGCGACCTATCTCCATCGAGACGTGGATCTCGCCCGAAGCTTCGGACACATCACCGCCCGCGAGGCCGCGGAGCTGGCCCAGCGCGCCGGCGCTCGCATGTTGGTCCTCAACCACATCTCACAGCGCTATCCGCTTCGCGAGCTGCTCCGCGAGGCGCGGGCCATCTTCCCGGAAACCATCGCCGCACGCGACTTCGACCGTTTCAGCGTCACCCGGGAGCGCATCGATCTGACCAATACCCAGCTCCAAGAGGACGTGGAGCTTGAGTCCCTCTTCGCTACCGAGCGAGAATCCCAGGTGGAGTAGTTCCAGACCCGGCTTGACACGTCCCTCCCATATCCAGTATAATGATTTTCGAAGATGACAGACATCTGACAAATAGCCCGAGTGCGGCAATTGAAGCGGCTTAAGAACGCGAATCAAGCAACTTGAGTAGGAACAAACTGAAAGCGCTCCTGAAAGGCGCCCACAACACCCAAGTTATCTCGCTTTCAGTCCTTAACATCTCAAAGCGCACTAACAATCTTCATACCAGGATGAAGGCGCAAGCCCGTTCCTGAATTGGTGATGTGGGATTCTTATTCAATCGAGATCTCCAACCCTTCACCCCCTTTGGGAACGTTGTCTCAAAGAGAAAGGAGGTCAAGACACAAGAATCTGAGTTTCAAACGCGGGTTTACCCTTTCCACATGTTTAGAAGGAGGATTGAACGTGAAGCGCAAGATGTGGCTAGTTTTGTCGTTGACGATGGTGATGGCCCTCTTCCTGGGAGCCTGCACGCCGGGTGAGCCGGCAGCTCCGCCCGAGGAGGACGAACCCTTCCGCATAGCTTTTGTCTACATCGGGCCTCCGGGCGACCTGGGCTGGACCTACGAGCACGACCGGGGCCGCCGGATGGTAGAAGAGCAATTTGGTGACCTGGTCGAGACCACCTACATTGAGAACGTCCCCGAAGGTCCCGATGCGGCACGGATCATTCGGGATTACGCCCAGCAGGGCTACGATATGATTTTCGCCACCTCCTTCGGCTACATGGACCCCATGTACGAGGTCGCCGAAGAATTCCCCGACATCATCTTCGAACACTGCTCCGGTTACCTCACGCAGGACAATATGGCCACCTACTTCGGGCGGATGTACCAGCCCCGCTACCTCTCCGGTCTCGTCGCCGGGTCGATGACGGAGAGCAATGTCATTGGCTACGTCGGGGCCTTCCCCATCCCCGAGGTGATCCGGGGTATCAACGCCTTCACCCTCGGGGTACGCGAGGTGAATCCCGACGCCCAGGTGCGCGTGGTATGGAGCAGCACGTGGTACGACCCCGTCATCGAGCGTGAGGCCGCCGTGGCCCTGCTGGATGAGGGCGCTGACATCATCGCCCAACATCAGGACACCACCGAGCCTCAGAAGGCCGCGCAGGAGCGCGGCATGTTGAGCATCGGCTACGACTCCGACATGCGCCAATTCGTGGGCGACACCGTGCTCACCAGCCCGGTCTGGAACTGGGGCAGCTACTACGTCGATACCGTCGGCAACGCCATGGACAGCACCTGGGAGTCCCACCAGTACTGGGGCGGTCTGGAGGATAATATCGTGGAGCTCGCGGAGATGAGCCCGCAGGTTCCGCAGGATGTGCAGAATCTGGTCGCCAGCGAGCGCGAGCGTATCCTCAGCGGCGATTGGGACGTCTTCTGCGGGCCTATTGTCAACCAGGCCGGTGAGGTCGTCGTCGCCGAAGGAGAGTGCATGAGCGACGAAGCGATGTTGAACATGAGCTTCTTCGTAGAGGGTGTCGTCGGCACCATTCCGGAAAACTAAACGACTGAAAGCAGGGGGTGGAGCGCGGCTCCACCCCCTCTTAGAGATCCTGGTTGTTATTGTTCTGTCGATGAGAGGATTATGACCGAAGAACGCAGACCGGTAGTCGAAATGCAGGGCATCACCAAACGCTTTCCCGGCGTCCTGGCGAATGACCGGGTCGATCTCGAACTCTTCCCCGGGGAAGTGTTGGCCCTGCTGGGCGAAAACGGTGCGGGCAAGAGCACCTTGATGAACGTTCTGGCCGGCCTCTACCGGGAGGACGAGGGTGAGATTCACGTGCGCGGGCAACGGGTGGAGATCAACTCCCCCCGCGACGCTGCCGCCCTGGGCATCGGCATGGTCCACCAGAACTTCATGCTGGTCCAGACGATGACCGTCGCCGAGAACGTCGTTCTGGGGCTGAACTCCCTCGAATTCCTGCCCGATATGCAGGCCGTCTCCCGGCGCATCCGGGAGCTCTCCGCGCGGTACCATCTACAGGTGGATCCCTCCGCGCGCATCTGGCAGCTGAGTGTCGGCGAACAGCAGCGGGTGGAAATCCTCAAGCTCATCTACCGGGGGGCCGAGATCCTCATCCTTGACGAACCGACAGCCGTTCTGACTCCTCAGGAAGCGGATGAGCTCTCTCACGTGTTGGAGATCATGACCGAAGAGGGCAAATCCGCCATCTTCATCACCCATAAGATGGGCGAGGTCCTGGAATTCTGTGACCGGGTCCAAGTACTGCGCGGCGGACGCTCCGTCGCCGTCAAAAGGACCGATGATACAGATCGCCAGGAATTGGCCCACCTGATGGTGGGACGCGAGGTCCTCTTCCGCCTGGAGAAAGAACTCTGCACCCCGGGCGAGTCCCTGCTCGAGCTCCGCGAGGTGCAGGCGCGGGACGACAAGGGTTTGCCGGCCCTGCGGGGTCTCAGCCTGGAAATCCGGCAGGGTGAGATCGTAGGCATTGCGGGCGTGGCGGGCAACGGACAGCGGGAGCTGGCTGAGGTCATCGCCGGGCTGCGCCCGGTCACCGGCGGGAAGATTTTCATCAGTGGCACCGAGATGACCAACCGCCCGCCCCTGGAGGTTATCCAGGCGGGCGTGAGCCACATCCCCGCCGACCGGATTGGAATGGGCGCGGTCGGCAGTATGGCCGTCTCCGACAATCTGGCGATGAAGGGCTACCGGAAGCCCCCCCTGGCCGAGGGCGGCATCCTCCGCCCCCGACGCATCCTGGCCTTCGCCCGGGAGCTCATCACCACCTTCCGCATCGCCACCCCCACCCCCCAGACCCGCATCAAGTTCCTCTCCGGCGGTAACATCCAGAAGGCGATCCTGGCCCGCGAGATCGACGCCTGCGGTGGCCTGCTCATCGCCGTCTATCCTTCGCGGGGGCTGGACGTGGGGGCGACGGAGTCGGTGCGCGGGATGCTGCTGGAGCAGCGGGCAGCAGGCACCGGCGTGCTCCTCATCTCCGAGGACTTGGACGAGCTGTTGAGCGTCGCCGACCGGATCGCGGTCCTCTACGAGGGCCAGATCATGGGGCTCGTCTCCGCCAAGGAAGCCGACATCGAATCGCTGGGGCTGATGATGGCGGGCGTCGCCCACGAGGAACTGGAGGCTCAAGCGTGAGGGGGGCCGCGTGGTGCTGGTCTGCAAAGCTGCCCGGGACCTCCCCCCTGAGCCCTAATCTGGAGTAGAACTTATGCGCTTCGTTTTCGAGAAACGTCAATCGATTTCCCGCACAGCCATTGTCCTCGTGCCCATCGTCTCCTTCATTGTATCACTGCTGCTTGGGGCGCTGCTGCTGGCGATTTCCGGGGTCGACCCTCTGGCGACCTACGTGGCGATGTACCGGGGCGCTTTCGTGCGCAACTTCCCGGAGACGCTAGTCAAGGCCATCCCCCTGATGCTCACCGGCCTGGGCATCTCCATCGCCTTCAAGATGCGTTTCTGGAACATCGGCGCCGAGGGGCAGCTGGCCCTCGGGGGGGTGGCGGCCGCCTGGGTCGCCCTCTTCCTCGCCGATGTGATTCCGGGAAGCGCCCTGCTGCCCGCCGCCATCATCGCCGGCATGGTCGCCGGCGCGCTTTGGGCCGGCGTCCCCGCCATCCTGAAGGCGTACCTGGGCGTGGACGAGACGCTGACCACCCTCATGCTCAACTACGTCGCCATCCTTCTCTCCGAGCACCTCTACTATGGCCCCTGGCGCGATCCCCAGGGCTACGGCTTCCCAGGCACAGCGCAATTCCCCCGTGAGGCCTGGCTCCCCCGCCTGTGGGGAACGCGGGCGCACCTGGGCCTCTACTTCGCCATCATCGCGGCGGGCATCCTCTGGTTTGTGATGAAGCGCACCCGCTGGGGCTTCGAGCTTCAGATCATCGGGGAGAACCAGACCGCCGCCCGCTACCTGGGCATCCGCATCGCCCGCAACATCGTCTTGGCGTTACTCCTCTCCGGCGCGCTGAGCGGGTTGGCGGGCGCCGCCGAGGTCACGGGCATCTCCCGCCGGCTGCAACAGGGGTTGAGCATCGGCTACGGTTACACGGCCATCATCGTGGCGTGGCTGGCGCAGTTAAACCCCATCGCCGTCCTCTTCGTCGCCGTGCTGATGGCGGCCCTGCTCGTCGGCGGGGACCAGGTGCAGATGATGATGGGGTTGCCGGCTGCCGTGGGGGTCGTCTTGCAGGGCATGATTCTCTTCCCCATGTTAGCCGGAGGGCTCTTCACCGAATACCGGCTCCGCATCATTCGCCCTCAATCCGCGGCGCCCCAGGCGGCTGCCCCGCAGGAGGTGCAGGCATGATCCCGCTCCTGACCTCGGTCGTCGCCATCACCCTGCGGGCGGGCACCTCGCTCATCTACGCCACCATCGGCGAGATCTACACCGAGCGCTCCGGGATTCTCAATCTCGGGCTGGAGGGGATGATGCTGATGGGCGCCCTCTCGGCGTTTGCAACGGCCTATTACACCGGCAGCGTCTGGTGGGGCGCGCTGGCAGCCATGGTCGTAGGGATGGCGCTGGCAGCCATCCACGCCTTCCTCACCGTGACCATGCGGGCCAACCAGGTGGTCAGCGGCCTGAGCATCACCCTCTTCGGCAGCGGCCTGGCGAGCTTCCTGGGCCAGCGGCTGGGACCGGCAGCCAACAACAACTACCTCGTCGGGCTGGTGGGCCCTCGCTTCCGCGCCCTCAACGTCCCCTTCCTCCATGAGATTCCGCTGCTCGGGGCCCTTTTCCGGCAGGATCTGCTCACCTACGCCGTTTACCTCTTCATCCCCCTGGCGTGGTTCTACCTCTACAAGACCCGAAACGGGCTGAACCTGCGCGCGGTGGGCGAAAATCCGCAGACCTCCGACGCCATGGGCATTGACGTGATCCGGGTCCGCTATCTCTACACCATCCTCGGCGGGGCGCTGGTGGGACTGGGAGGCGCGCACCTCTCCCTCTCCTACACGCCGGGCTGGGCGGAGAACATCACTGGCGGCCGCGGCTGGATCGTCATCGCGCTCGTCATCTTCGCCATGTGGAATCCGGCACGGGCGATCCTGGGGGCCATCCTCTTCGGCGGCATCAACGCCGTCCAGTTTCGCTTGCAGGCCGCCGGCACGACCATCCCCGCCGCCTATCTCAACATGCTGCCCTATCTGGCGACCATCGCAGTGCTCATCGTGATGACCTGGTGGGAGACCCTCAGCCATCGCATCGGCGCGCCGGCGGCGCTGGGGACGGCGTACATGCGAGAAGAGAAATGAACGACGAGAGTACCGTATACCCCCAACCCACTTCGCGGATGTGTTTCGTCTGCGGGCGAGAAAATCCCGTGGGACTGCATCTCACCTTCTACGAAGATCGTGAAGCCGCGCAGGTCAAAGCCCCACTCCACATCCCGGAAACCTACCAGGGATACCCGGGCATCGCCCACGGCGGTATTCTGGCGACCATCCTCGATGAGACCTCGGGGCGGGCCATCATGCTCGGCGAGGAGGGCGTCTTCTGGGTGACGGCGAAGCTCGAGCTCCGCTACCGCCGCCCCACCCCCACGGAGACCCCGCTGACCGCCGTGGGCTGGGTGGTCGAACGTCGCAGCCGCTCAGCGACGGTGGCAGGGGAGATCCGGCTGGAGGACGGCACGGTGACGGCGGAGGCCACGGCGGTGGTGGTCCGTCCCTCGGACCGGTTGCTCGAGGAATGGAAGCAAGAACAAGATTTCTGGCGTGTCCCATAGAAGCTGGACCGAGACCCTTGATAGTGTGACTTCAACGAGAAGAGAACTTATGAAACGATATTTGACCGCAATCTGGCATTCTCCGGTGATCGACGCCCTACTACCCGTGCTGGCGACCCTCGCCGCCCTGGTGGTGGTTGGTTTCATGCTACTGGCCCTGGGGGCCAATCCCTTCGTGGCCTACGCCGCCCTGGTCGATGGAGCCTTCGGCAGCGTCAACTCCCTCGCCGACACCCTGGTCCGGGCCACGCCCCTCCTCTTCGTGGGCGTGGGCATCTGCATCGCCTTCCGGGGCGGCGTGATCAACATCGGGGGGGAGGGACAGTTCGTGGCGGGGGCACTCTGCGCCACACTGGTGGGACTCAACTTTTCCGAGGGCCATCCCCTCCTCGTGGTCCCCCTGGCAATGCTAGCCGGCGCCTTCGGTGGCGCCATCTGGGGCGGCATCCCCGGCCTGCTCAAGGCCCACTTCAACGTCAACGAGATTCTGAGCACCGTCATGATGAACCAGATCGCCGTGCAGGGGATGAACTTCCTACTCATCGGCCCCCTCATCGATCCCATCCAGCTGGAGCGGGCCTCCCGCATTCCGCAGACGGCCCGACTCTCCTCCTCCTTCGACCTGCCCCGGCTGGTGCCCACACGGCTCCACCTGGGGACCCTCATCGCGGTGATCATGGCGGTGCTGGTCTACGTCCTACTCTGGCGCACCACGCTGGGCTATCGCATCCGGGCAGTGGGTCTCAACCGCGAGGCCTCCCGCTACGCCGGCATCAACGTCCCCCGGCACATCGCCCTCTCCCTCGCCCTGAGCGGGGCGCTGGCGGGGCTGGCGGGCGCTATCCAGGTCTACGGCGTGAATTTCCGCATGTTTACCGACGGCTCCGCCACGGGCTTCACGGGCAGCGCGGGCTTCCACGGCATCGTCGCCGCCCTCTTCGGGCAGCTACATCCGCTGGGGACTATCCCCGCCTCTTTCCTCTTCGGCGGACTGCTGGTGGGCGCGAACAAACTCCAGCGCGCCGTGCAGGTACCCGGGGCGCTTGTCATCACCCTCAACGGGCTGGTAGTGGTCTTCGTCGTGGGTACGGAGCTCTGGCGGCAGCAGCGCGCCCGCCGCCGGGTCGCCGAAAGCGTCGCTGAACACGAGGAGGAATCGCTACCGGAGCCAACTTCTGCCCCCGAGCTGGAGGCCAGCCTATGATCGCCGAATTTCTGACCGCACGCGTCCTACTGGGCATCCTCACCTCCGGCATCCGGCTGGCGACTCCCTACCTCTACGCTGGCATCGGCGAGACCTTCGGGCAGCGCAGCGGCGTGCTCAACCTGGGCGTCGAGGGGCAAATGCTCATGGGAGCCTTCGCCGCCTTCTACGTCGCCATGCAGACGGGCAACCTCTGGCTGGGGCTGCTGGTCGCCATCCTCGTGGGGGGCGTCATGGGCGTGGCCATGGCCTTCGTCAGCGTCACCCTGCGGGCCAAGCAGGGTATCAGCGGCATCGGCTTCTTCCTCTTCGGGCTGGGATTGAGCGACCTGCTCTTCCAGAAGATGCTGGGCACAGTTCAGACGGTGAGCGGCTTTCCCCGCCTCGCCATTCCCCTGCTGAGCGAGATCCCCTACATTGGCGAGGTCTTCTTCCGCCACAACATCCTGGTCTACGGCGCCTACCTGCTGGTACCCCTTGCCGCCTTCGTGATGAACAAGACCACCTTCGGACTGAAGGTGCGCGCCGTGGGCGAGAACCCGGAGGCCGCCGACTCCCTCGGCGTCAATGTGACGCGCATGCGCTACACGACGGTGACGCTGGGTGGAATGTTCTCCGGGCTGGCGGGAGCGTCGCTCTCCATCGCGCTCCTCAACGTCTTCCAGCAGAACCTGACCAGCGGGCTGGGCTTCATCGCCGTGGCGCTGGTCTACTTCGGCGGCTGGCGCCCCTGGGGCGTGCTGGCGGGAGCCCTGCTCTTCAGCATGGTCAACGCCTTGCAGCTCTGGGTCCAAGTACTGGGCATTCCCATCCCCTCGGAGTTCGCGGTGATGATGCCCTACGTGCTGACCATCGTCGCGCTGGTCGTGGCGGTGCAGCGGGTGCGCCCGCCGACGGCCCTGACCAAGCCCTTCATCCGCGAAGGATAGCCTGATGGACGCCGCGTCAGGGCGTCCCTACCCATTTTCGAAGAAGGAGGTACAGCACGAGAGACGACAACCGGTTGTTGAAAATTCAAGTTCAAGTCAAAATCCATATCGTCAACAGAAGCAAAGGAGAAGATACACATGGGTACGTGGAGCAAACTACTGACGGTTTTCGTTCTGGTCTCGCTCGTGTTGGTCGGCTGCGGTCCCACCGCAGACGCCCCCGAGGAGGATCAACCCTTCCGCGTGGCAGTCGTCACCCCCAGCGCCATCAACGACCTCGCCTTCAGCCAGAGCATCTACGATGCTATGGTCAAATTGCAGGGGATGATGGGCGGGCCGACGGAGATGGAGTTTGTGGTCACTGACGGCATGTTCGTGGTCGATGAAGCGGGCACCGCCATCCGTGACTACGCCAGCCAGGGCTACGATCTCGTGGTCGCGCACGGCTCCCAGTACGGTGGCGTGTTGCAGGAGATCGCCCCCGATTTCCCCGACATCAGCTTCGCCTGGGGTACCACCGTCGACACCTTCGGCCTTCCCAACGTGTTCGCCTATGAGGCTCGCTCCGAGCAGGGCGGCTACGTGAACGGCGTCCTCGCCGGCGCCCTCACGGAGAGCAACATTGTCGGCGTCGTCGGTCCCATCGAGACGGGGGACGCCAAACTCTACGTGGACGGCTTCGTGCTGGGCGTCCAGGCTCAGAATCCTGACGCGCAGGTCAACGTCAATTGGATCGGCTCCTTCAGCGACGTAGCGCTGGCCTCCGAGGCCGCGCAGACCCACATCAACGCCGGTGCCGACGTGATGGCGGGCACCGCGCAGATGGTGGTGGGCGCCATCGGCGTCGCCAACGACAACAACGTCCTCTGGATCGGCACCCAGGCCAGCCAGACCTCCCTCGCCCCCGACATCGTCGTCGCCAACCAGATCTACGACTGGTCCGGCATCCTCATGGAGATCGTGGATCTCGTCCAGGCCGGCACACTGGGCGGGCGCTCCTTCGAGATCACGCTGGAGAACGACGGCCTCTACATGGAATACAACGAAGCCTTCGATCTCAACCCCGAAATTCGCCAGCTGGCCGACCAGACGGCGCAGGACATCATCTCCGGCGCTATCGTTGTCGAGCCGTAGTCTATGAGCATGAGGGACACGTTGCCCTCCGGGCGCCCCCGGATCCAGCACTTGGAGATGGTTGACATCGTCAAGTGCTTTCCGGGGGTGCGCGCCAACGACCACGTGCGCTTTGATGTGGGCACGGGCGAGGTCCACGCGCTGTTGGGGGAGAATGGGGCCGGCAAGAGCACGCTCATGAAGGTGCTCTACGGTCTCTACAGACCCGACGAAGGCGAAATCCGTATCAACGGCCAGCCCGTCCACATCGATTCGCCGGTGGATGCGATCAATCTGGGGATCGGCATGATCCATCAGCACTTCATGCTGGTCCCCTCCCTCACCGTGGTCGAAAACGTCGCCCTGGGGTTGCCCTCCTCCCGGGGCCCGCTGACGGATCTGGAGCGGGTCTCCGAGCGCATTCTGGAGTTGGGCGAGATCTACGGCCTGCACGTCGACCCCCAGGCGCGCATCTGGCAGCTCTCCGTGGGACAACAACAACGAGTAGAGATCATCAAGGCGCTCTATCGGGGCGCCGCGCTGCTGATTCTGGATGAACCCACCGCCGTCCTCACGCCGCAGGAGGTCAACGAGTTTTTCGCCATCCTGCGTCAGATGGTGGACGAGGGGCACGCCGTCATCTTCATCTCCCACAAATTGCACGAGGTGTTGGCCATCAGTGACCGCGTCACCGTCCTGCGGGATGGCTGCGTGGTGGGCACCCAGCCCCGAGGCAAGATGACGAAGGCTGATCTGGCCCGGATGATGGTAGGACGCGAGGTCACCTTCCGCCCCCACAAGGAGCCGGTGTCGCCGGGCGCGGTACGCCTGGCCCTGCAGAACGTCTGGGCTGAGAGCGACCGGGGCACCACCGCCCTGCGTGGCATCGAGCTGGAGGTCCACGCCGGCGAGATTCTGGGCCTGGCGGGCGTCTCCGGCAACGGCCAGCGGGAGCTAGCCCAGGTCATCAACGGCCTGCGCCCCGCCACCCAGGGGCAGGTCCTCCTCGATGGGGAGGAGGTGACCGGCCTCGATCCTTCCCGCCTGATCGGGCGGGGGCTCTCCTACATTCCCGAGGAGCGGATGGTCGATGGGATGATCAAGGAGTTCACCGTCGCCGAGAACCTCATCCTGCGGGAGCATCACAAAGCGCCCTACGCAAACACGGGCTTCCTGAACTTCACGGCAATTGCGAACCGCTCGCGGGAGCTCATCGAGGCCTTCAACGTCAAGACCCCCTCGCAGGAGACGCCGGTCAAGAGCCTCTCCGGGGGCAATATCCAGAAGATTCTGCTGGCCCGGGAGCTCTCCCGCCAGCCCAAAGTCGTGATCGCCGCCCAACCCACCCGGGGCCTTGATATCGGCGCGATGGAGTACGTCCACCGCCGCCTCATCGACCAGCGCCAGCGGGCGCTGCAAGCGCAGCGTGAAGCCGGGGCCGCCATCCTGCTGATCTCCGAGGACCTCGACGAGATTCTGGGCCTCTCCGACCGCATCGCGGTCATTTACGAGGGGCGCATCATGGGCGTGGTGGACGGCGCCACGGCGACCGCCGAGCAGCTGGGGCTGTTGATGGCGGGGATCGCCGAGACCCCGGAGCCGGCGGTCGAGGATTCAGTAGATCGAGAACCAGGTTCGTAGTAACCGCTTTAGCGGTTGTGGGACGGCCAAAGCTGTTACTACAAACCCCAAGATCACATCTACTGAGATTGATAGTTGCGGAGGTATAAATAGATGCTGCGAAATGTAAAGACCTATCACAAACCGGCGACCATCGAGGACGCCGTCTCGCTGGTGCAGACGACGCCCAACGCTGCCTACCTGGGCGGCGGGGCGTGGCTGGTGGCCCAGGCCGATCCCGCGCTGGAGGCGGTCGTCGATCTGCAGAAGTTGCGCCTGAACCGCATCGAAGCCGACATCGAGGGTGTACAGATCGGCACCCTGGCGACGCTTCAGGACCTCATCGATGAATCGACCACGGCGGAGCTCGCCAACGGAACGCTGGCGGAGGCGGCCCGCTACACCCAATCGCGCAACCTGCGGGAGCAGGGGACGCTGGGCGGGACGCTCATCGTCGCTGGCCCCGCCGACCCGCTCACCACGGTGCTGCTCGTGCTGGAGACGCAGATCTTCTACGCCGATCCCACGGGACACAGCGCGCCCTTCGCCAGCTTTGTCGCCTACCGCGACCGGCTGATTAAGGCCTGCGCGCTACTGACGGAGGTGCGCGTGACGCGCCCGCCAACCCGCAGCGCCGTGACCTTCGAGGTGGTGGGGCGCTCCCCCCGGGACAAGCCCATCGTCTGCGCGGCGGCCTACGTCGCCGTGGACGAGGGAATCCCGCAGGAGGTCCGGGTGGCGGTGGGCGGCGTCTCCGACCGGCCCGTGCGTCTGATGAAGGCGGAGCACCGGCTGGAGCGGAAGCTGCTGGATGCGCAGAAGATCGCCGAGGTCATCGAGCCCGCCTTCACGGGCTTGGAGCCCGTCGCCGACTTTCGCGGCAGTGCAGAGTACCGGCTAGAGATGGGGCGAGTGCTGGCGCGCCGGGCGGTGCTTGGCGCGTGGGAGCAGGCTCGCCGCTCATAGGTTCGCAGACTAGACGCTGGGGCAGTAAACCGCCCCAGGACGTGCATCGCCCCCTCAAGGGGGCGATGTCGATTAACACAGTCTACCCCCCTTCAGGGGGCGTTCCTGCATAGCGC